>Ga0209223_10000959_pt1 | contig 32720 bp, 16 predicted proteins | sample COG_06_FD_184750 | JGI IMG/M metagenome (GOLD analysis project Ga0209223, IMG submission 184750) | Pelagic Microbial community sample from North Sea - COGITO 998_met_06 (SPAdes) (version 2) | ecosystem: Environmental > Aquatic > Marine > Neritic zone/Coastal water | place: Helgoland, sampling...
CCATCACAGGCGTTCGAACGGCCAAAGCAATTCGACCAGGGCTTGGCTCCGCGGCTGAGACTGTTTTCGGAGTACTCGTTCCAGATCGCTTGCTTCCTGCGCTTTTCTTCTTCTGCGATTCTTTTTTCTTCTGCCACTCGTTGCCGTTCCAATTCTTGCTCCACTCGAACCCGTTCTTCTTGGTCCAGTCGGGCCTGCTTCTCTTCTGCAGATTCGCATGACATGAGCGTTATTGCGATTGCACAAATAGTCGCAAACATCGGAGTTTTAATGTTCATTTTGTAGGGTCTCAAGGGGTCAAAATAAGTGAGCGTCTGATGCTGTTGCCTGCGCTGTCCAAAACGCATAGGATGTAGATGCCTGCCGGAAGGGAACTCAGATCAATTCTTGGGTTAGGGGAATTGAAGGTGTCTATTATTGTTCCTGTAGAACTGATTACCATTCCTTCGCTCCAGATAAAATTCGCTTTGATTTGAATTTGTCCGGCACTTGGATTCGGATAAATCAAAAAATCATCCGGAGTGAATTCTAGGGTAGAGACAAATGGGGTGTATTCGTAATACATGCGCGTCTCGCAGCCTGCACCGTCGCCGCAATCGTACCAGACATCTACGAAGTATATGAAATTATTCGGGTCGAAGTTTTCGATAAGGATGTATTGCTCATCGCCATTTTCAAGAAGTAATTCTTCATTGGAACTGATTTCAATCGCACCCCACATGTATTGGGCACATTCCGTGCTATCACTGCATACGAGGATATCAATATTTGGTTTCTTTATTACAATACCTAGGCTTGGCGCTACATCTTCTGATGCCGTCAATTGAAACGTACTGTCACTTACGCAACCCGTTGAGTCATTTTCGAGCAAAAGGAAAAAGTTCAAGTCTTCTGCACTCGACATAGAGTCAACATCGAATAAGATCTGATGTCCTGTTTCCCCGCTGGAAATATCAATATTGCTGGATAAAGCTTCCCAAGAATATTGCAGCCCAGGGTCGTATGGATTGGCTTCAAGGAGGTTGTTGTGGCTGTTTAAACAGGGCACGATATCCCCAGAAATGGCGGGCGTGAGGGGCAATGGATTTACAATCACCAAAGCTTCATTGCTGATAATCGTGCCGCAAGCATTGACATACTCTAAGTAGACTAAAGTTGAGTCATGGAGAGGAGGTGTAATAGCCATTAACTCGTCGGTGCTGAACAACTCCCAATTTGAGTTGGATGAGTTGGTGTAGAACCAGTTTAATGCGAAATTCCCAATTCCTCCTGTTGCAGCGATCGCTTCCCACTCGATGGATTCACCAGCGCAGAATTCACCAGATTCTGAGAGTTCGATACTTCCTGAAATAAGAGAGTCTGCGACGTCAATTGATACTAGGTTGCTAAAACCTGATCCACATCCGTCATTCGATTCGCTTCGTAAAAGGTAAGTTTCACTCGAGTAGAGTTCATCGGCAGACCAGGATGTTTCAAGGGCACCGGCAATGGGGATGGTATCTGTGTCAACTACTTCATACCACTGGTAGTTGTAGTTGCCTCCACCACCTTGAGCACCTGGTCCGAATAGCTGGGCAGGTGCCGTTCCGAAGCAAATCAATTGGTCATTGCTAGCGATTGAAGGGACAAATTCATCGTAAACATGAATGAAGAGGTTATCCGATGCAACGCTTCCACAAGCAGCATTGATCGCCACATTTCGAATAAAATTGTCACTCCAAGGCAAGCCTTCCATCTGAAGCGTGTCAGTAGTTGCACTCAACAAGCTCCAACTCACTCCATTCTCGCTTGTTTCCCATTGATAGCTAAATTGCCCGTTTGCACCGATTGCAGAATTGGTTTGGACGGCGAATGGAAGGGCCGCATCAAAGCATATGGAGGTGTCCTGAACGCCACCTTCAAGGATGATTGAAGAGGCCTGCATTTGGGGCAAAACATGGTAGTAAACAGGTGATGCGAATTCGCTGCCACAGCCATAAGGGGAGATGTACTCCATGCTCAACCAGAAGCTAGAATTTAACTGAGAAATGCTCGTTGTTAATGAGGTTTCACCAGATATGGGTGATAAAGTCTCTGGCGGCTGATTCTCGATGTATTCACCAAAATACCATTGGTATAGCATATCATTTCCGCTCGCCTCTGGAAATGCACTGAATTCAGCATTGCTCTCGAAGCAGAGACTGTCAGGATTGTTTTCAGAAAGTGTTCCTGCAATGAGTTCATCCCATACAGAGATTTCAATTGAGTTGCTTGTGACAGACCCGCAGCCAATATCGCTGGTTGCCACAATAAAGAATGAAGTGGTTTCGAAAAGTGGACCCAGGGCTAGAGCTTCATTGGTTTCACCTTCAATGGGAACTGGTGGTGCACCGTAATACCATTGGTAGTTGAATTCCGCGTTGGCGCCGGTTGCGGGCGTACTATTTATCAACTCTGGTGTCTCTCCGTAACAGATGGTTTGATCATTCGTCGCAATGCCCGATTGAATCTGATTGTAAACATCTATGGAAACCTGGTTGCTGATCACGGCCCCGCATCCAGCAGTTGATGTCGCAACAAGTCGCACATCGGTTGTCTCGGTCAAGATGCCGAATGAGAAAAAGTTCGGATTGGTGGATATAGTTGTCCAATCCTCATTTGAGTTATGGATTTGCCAAGCGTAATCGAATTCTTGTGTGCCTCCCGTCGCTGATATGGAAGTTGTCAGCGTAGGACCCGTATACCCGTAGCAGACCGTGGAGGACTCGCCTTGGCGAATGATTTCGGCCGCTTGTAATTCGGGTAAGACTTCGACTTCAACAGCTTCTGACCAAACGGTTCCACACCCGTCCTCACTTGTGTATGTGACCGCTAGGCTTGCGTCTTCAGTTAGTGATTCCGTTTGTCCATTTAAGCCGGTTGCTCCTTGGATCTCGGCATATTCTTGACCTTGTTGTGATGCCCACCATTGGTAAGATATATTCTCTCCAGACAGGGCAGTGGAAGCTTCGAATCCTGACGAGAAGCCATAACAAATTGGACTCTCTGCAGCTGTAATCGCTCCGGCTATGAGTTCTTCATAAACGTAGATTTCAACGGTGTTGGATTCAATCGTTCCACAACCCGCCTCACTTTCTGAGAGGACGCTCACGCTAATTGAGCCTGTGAGTGGCTCAGGGCTCCAAGTACTTCCGTTTGCCACAGCATTCGGTTCATTTGTCCCATCCGTGTAGACGAGCCAAGTGTACTGAAAGTCTTCATTTGCTCCTGACGCCGGCGTTACTTCCAAAGGAATGGGTGAGGTGTCAAAGCAAATGTTTTGTGATTCTGATAGTACGCCCGATTGTAACGCATCGAATACATGGACTGAGACTGTATCTGATGCGACGGTACCACATCCATATGTCGATTCGTATTGGACATGTGCCATGAATGACTCGGTGGCATTGTTTATCGGTTGCACCAGCCCTTGCCAATTCGATTGGAAATTCAATTCTACCCCTGTTCCAAAATACCACTGCACATCAAAGTTGCCGTCACCGCCAGAGGCCACAGTGGAAGAGAAGATGGAGGCAGCATCAAAGCATATGGTGTCCAAGTTTGTGGTCAATTCTCCGGCAATCAATTCAGGTAAAACCTCAATGGCTATTTCGTTTGAGTTCAGCATACCGCATCCATCGATGGAAGTTGCGACAAGTTGAAAAGTAGTGGAGGCATTTAAGCCGAAAGGACTAAGTACCTGGGCATCTTGTCCTGAGATATCTAGCCCGTCTGCCTGCCATTGCCAAGTAAATTGCATGCCTGCTGCGGGAGCCAATTCCAATTCGAGAATAGGGGAATCGTCGTTAAAGCAAATCGCCATATCCTCAGTTGCATCAAGGAAGGCGATGGTTGGGTCTTCGAGCTCAGGAAACACATCCGCGACAAGCAGGTTGGAGCCAATTGAACCACAGCCGTCCGTAGAAGTACCACTCAGGTTGAATGAGGTAGTTGTGCTCAATGGGGTGGACTGCAGGCTGGTGCCATTTGCACCAGGCAGAGGCTGAAATCCACTCCCATTATCCACGTTCCATTGCCATTCCCACGGGGTAAAGTCGTTGGGGTTTTCGGTCACTGATGCTGTGCCGTGGGCGGTGTTATAACACAGTGTGCTCTGTGCCGCATCCCAATTGATTATGACATTTGTTAGTTCGGGCAATGCAAGAAGATCGAGAGTAGCACTCTCTTGAGCCGTGCAACCCTCTGTTGTGGAATAAACAGCTTCTGCATTGACATTCTCCTCCAATGATTCGATGATAAAGGACAAGTCTGTTCCTGTCTGCGATTGAATCAGCATGTTATCCTCATCATATAAATTCCACTCAATGGTGAAATCTGAGCTGGTGACCGGTGAGGTGGACGTAACCATGACCGAACTTCCGAAACAGAAGCCCAGATCATTTCCATTCCCGGTGCCGGCGATTGTCCCTGCCTCAATTCCATTTAAGACTTCGATGGTCAGCAGCTCGCTTTCAATGTTTCCACAACCCATGTTGTCTATTGCTTGGGCAAAATAGCCTGCCGTATCTGAAGCTGCATTAAGCGAGATGGCTGGCGAATCAGGGTTGTTCCAGGCCTGTATCGAGTCGGGTGATTGAATGAACCAATTCCAGGTAACTCCTCCCGATCCCCCTGTGGTCAGTATGGGGTAGAAATCGGTCGATTCTGCTTCCGGACATACGGTTAATGTACCATTGGGTACAAAAAGCTCAAACGGTTCCAAAACCAATACATCCCACGACGCAAGAACACTTGAAATGACAACGGTATCAGTGTCGGATTGGGCAGTGGAATAGCCAATCAATTCGTACAACCCGCTAAATGCTAATGTTGCGGATGGAATGATGAGTGTTGAATCTGTCGATGCGATATCCCATTCAGATGGAATGGCATCATTATTCCAAAACCAGCCAGTTGAGTCACTCGATTCAATGAGATCAAACGTTTCCAAAGAAAGCGTATCGAGATGGCACAGTGAAACATTCGTTTGTGCCCAGCCGGATGTGTGCGCTAAGAGAAATGTTCCAACAAGAATGTGAAGGTTACGGATGGTCATTGTTGGGTACTGTTATTGCGCGAGTAGATGAGGTCGCCGGGTTTGGAATTGCTCAACTTCTTTCGAAGCGTCAAATAAACCACTGATATCGGGAGGGCAATGAAGGCGGCTCCAATGAGCGGAAGGTTACCCAGGGTAAAGGATATGTGCTCGGACTCGCTTCCCAATCCTATTTGTGCTAATATGAGATCCATGGCCCAGGGGCCGATGATAAGGCTCAGCAGCAGACCTGCCAGAAACGCAATTGAAATCAGCATCAAACCAATTTTTGTGTACAAAAGGATGATGTAATTATTGGATATGCCAAACGCCTGAAGAGTTCCAATGTTGGGGCCGTTATGAGCGATGTGCTGGATCAACAAATTCACGACGAAACTGATGACAAAACCCAAAGCCAAAATGGTTATCGCCAAGGTGAGTATCCGAGTCAATCCCGAGATGATGCCAAGGTTACGCTTGGATTCGATGTCAGTCAGATTGAGCTGGATGGGGTCACGATCGGGGGTTTGAATTTTACAACCAGCCTCAACCGCTTGCGCAAATTCGCCAGGCAATGTAATCAAGTCCTGAGAAGGGAAGAAGATGAAAACGCCGGAAGGGGACAGGAGCGATTTTTTCAAACCATCGCCATAAATAGTCATGTCTTTCGGGAGAAACTCAACTTTGGGCCATTCAATATCTTCGAGGATTGGAGGAACTGTGATGATGTAAGATTCCTGAACGGTCGGGGCAAGTTCAATATTAATAATGAAGTAATCCTCTGCGGCCTGAGCAGTATCTCTTGGAAGGAGTAAGAAACAATCTCTTGATGAGCGATTTTTGTATCCGGGTTCATCCAATCTTGAATTCAAGATTGACCAAGTGGCTTCTGTGATGATGATATCAGCGTTCTGGGGTAATTTTTTAACTACCGCCGCAACTGGAAAGTGAATCCCTGGACGGTCATCACTCTTTTCAGTGTTGAGTTGATTCAATTGGAGGTATCCGATTCCCGGGTTCTGTATAAATCCAATCTCCATGGCAAAGGATTCTGAAACAATGATTGCACCTGGGTGCGATGCTCTCAACCTGAAATCATCTTTCCCCGTGATGAAGTTGTCGTCCTTTGCTTCAATCAATGTGAGAATTGAATCGTAATGCGTGTCTTGAACGTAAAAAAGATCCGCCAACTTTCTGTCTCCGCCTGGCAGGGCTGCAAATGCTACACTCTGCCAATAGTTCAGTCGAGGAATTCGATTTTCTTGAAATTTTGGAGCAAGGGGAATACTATCCAAGTTGGCTTGTCCGATGCTGTTTTGCACTTCAACCAACCGCATAAAAGGAGATTCCATTTTCTCAGTTAAATGCTCCATCAAACCATCATTTATTCCCAACGAGAGGATGGCAAATCCAAGAATTCCTGTTAGAATAAACAGCTTTCCAAAATTACTTCCTCCAGCGAGTAGCCTGAATTCTTTTTTGAGAAGGGTGTTTGAAGTGCGCTGCATTATTTCGAATTCAGGGATTGCAAGGATTGTTCAATGAGGGAGTTGAGTGCCTTATCTGAAAGCTTCATGGTTGCGCTTTCCCAGCCTTTGGATGCGCGAGAAAAAATATGTTTTTCACTTATGTTGCCGATTGGGGGCACACCATTGTTGTTGATGGGTTTATCGATTAAGATGATGCGGTCGGCGTTTTTAATGGCAAGGGCAATGTCATGAGAAACGATGACCGCAGCAGATTCTTTTTTTTCGACCAGTGCCTTTGTCATGTTAATGGCCTCTTGTGCCTTTAAGGGATCTAAATTTCCTGTTGGTTCATCCGCGAGCAACACAGAATGTGGCTTGGCCAAGGCACGAATAAAGGCAAATCGCTGGCGTTGCCCTCCTGAATAGGCCATGATTGGCTTCGTCAGCTCCACCTCAGGCAAAAGCTCATCGGACATGCGCATTATTTCTTGATTCACGGAATTCTCCTCTGTTGGAGTGAGTCCAATTGAAGGTAGCAACATATTTTCCACGGCATTTAGGCTGGAGAACATGTTCTCTTGCTGGAAAATGAAACTGAAGTGGCTTGATCGAATTTTTGAGCGATATCCGGCATCCCATTGCCAAAATCGATGCAATTGCAGCGGCTCTTCTTCACGATTAGTATGCAGGGTAAAGGTGAAGTTGGGAGAATCTTTCGCGGTTTTTGTCATCAAGCCCAATGCCTCCAAAAGGGTACTTTTTCCAGATCCGGAAGCGCCAACTACAAAGGTGAGTTCGCTAGGATAAATTTCTAAGCCCATCACGTTCAAAGCTGCAATCCCTTCTTTGTATTCACATTGTAAGCGTTCAATCTTGATTAATGGCTTCATTCTGTAGAAGTTTATTCAGCACCAGGGAACAAAGAGAAAGGCACCCAGTAAAATGGATTGGCTATTCCAAGAACAGGTTTCCATTCTAGCTTTGTTTTGTTTGTTAAACCCGAAAAAGTGTCTGCCTGATCTTTAAACTCTTCCACAGCTTTTTCATACGTTCTCCCCAGTTGCTGATAGGCTAAATTGAGATCTTGCAGCTTGACATCAGCAAAAGGTAGTTCGCATGGAACTTGCAAATAATCGAGCCAAATTTGACTCAAGGTTTTTTGGAGAACTATTTGTCTCATGGCGTTCTCGTTTGGATTTGTCTGCAAGTCATCTCCTGTTATGCTGCCCATAATTGCAAGAAGGATTTCGGTGAATTCTTTGGTATTACTCGCTGGGCTGGTCGAATTTGAAAATTGTCGAAATGCATTTTGCAGTTTGTTAAACTCTTCGTCCAACAGGAAAACGTAGGGAACAAACTCGTTGGAGTTGTTGCTCGTATTTTCGGCAATAATGAAGCCTTTTGCTGAGGCCGGAACCCCCCCGAATTCAACATCAATTTTAGTGTTTGGTAGATTTTTCCCACTTACATCACTTTGCAAAAGCTGAATCTTGAGTCTATCTTTTTTAGCATTTACCTTTTTAATTGCGTGCACAATATCTCGGCTCAGATCGTTTGGATTTGTGGGCTCTCCCCTTGAATTTCCGATGTAGATCGAGGATTCAGTCTCCCAATCAGCAAGCTTTTTTTCGCTCGAGCTTTGAAGGGTAAACTTGCTCTCAGATTCTTCCACCCATTTTCCGGAGTTATTGCCCAAAGAGGCAATTTGAATCAAATCTTGGGTGAAGTCCATGTAGGAGGAGTGAGCACCGTTGTTTGTTTGAAAACCAAATAGCGTTATTTGCTTATCAGCAAGGAGGGTTTCTACATCTGCAAACCTCAACTTATCATCGATATGGTTGCCAGCATCGCCAATTACGATTAATATATTCTGAGCAAATTGACTATTGAACTCCGCCGTTTGTATCCCTGTGATTAAGCCTTGATAAAAGGCTTCGGCTCGTGTAGAGGCATTGGAAAAACAATTGATCGCTTCAATTTCCTTCAAGAATTGTTGGGTATCATTCGATGGGCGTGAGGGCACAACAGCGAATTTTTTATCCGGATAATCGCGGTAGACAGTATAGCCAAGTGATAAGTGTTCCAAATCACCGTCCTCTTCAAGGAAAGCAACGATTTCTTCAATCGCATTTCTGGCACTTTGTATGAAAGGCTCCATGCTGTTCGTGCCGTCGAGAATGAAATAAACATTCAACTGCTCCAATTGCTTTTGGAGGGACTCCAGTTTTGACCGATTGGTGTTGTAATCTGTTTCGCAATCCCTGGCGCTTCCGGCACACACAAGCACAATCACTTCGCGAAGGCGCCTTTTAAAATCAGATGCGTCGTTACTTCGTCGCTTGGTAATGTTTGGCATAGGAGGAAATGCGGCATTCCAATTTTCAGGTTTGGCATCGAGAACGTTGTACGTGGTAAGACTATTTGAGATATCACGACTTTCCCAATATTTTTTGGCCTGGGCCTCATTTTTGTGCACAGGTAATGTGCCGTTAACGCCAGTAGCCAGATTATTTCCGTGGTTTGGGGCATATCCTATTCTGTTTTCCCAGGGGGTTAGGGCTTCCTTTGGGAACCAACCGGACACACTCCCTGTTCTACCAGACGAAAGCTGGGAGAAGTCATTGGAGGTTGAGAGCAACACCCGCCCTTCTTCTATCTTTAAAACGAATAATATTGTAAACCGATTTACCTCATTGCCATTTGAACGCGCGTATTCATCTGGACCACTGTAAAAACGGGCATTGAGTACTTTCTTTTTGTCTCTTTTGAAATTTTCGAGTGGTGTTAATATCATGTACTTCTGAGTCAATCCAAAGTCGTTTGCCAGAGCTTTTGATGTTGCTAACGTTCTGCTGAGAGGAATCCAACCTTCCTTCATATTTAATGATTTCCTCGGGCTTTTCACCTTTAAAAACACGTCGCCATTTGGAGATTTTTTGATGTCCATGACTTCAAATTCCTCCATCCATCTCGCAGATGCATTTGACTCATTCCCCTTAAAGGAATTATACAAGGGGTTTTCTTCACGATCGCTCCAAACCTTCCAGATACGTTCAGTGCTGCTTTCCTTCAATTCTTTAAAAATGCTATTCGAGTATAAATCATTGTGTTCCGACGGCTGAAGGTGCTTTGACAATACCTCCGGCAGTGTCATTTGAGCAGACACAGGCATGACCGTGGTCAGAATTGTGGCCAAAACCATGAGATGGGAAAGAACCCTATTTTGAACCCAAATCATTCTTTTCGTTTCTCGTTCACTCATATTCCAACGGCTTTGTTTCTATCATACGTTTTTCTCGCTCCCCCCAAATCCATCGCGAGAGAGATATCTGGGCATGTAGTTTGCCTGATACGACAGTCCACCCATTCAAAACGAGGATATCATTTTGGATTTTCTCCAAAGTGCTGCTATTTGCTGAGCCTTCGATGACAAAGTGCAAATGGATGGAACCAGAACTCGCATCAAGATATTTTTCATTTTCGCTTCGCTCAAAGTCATTCATGGCGGATTGAAATTTCTTCACGTCTGCTGCAGGGTTAATTGCAGGGTAGCTGAAGTCTCGCACTGCAAGGGTATCAAAAACTGCGTTCAATGGGCCGTCCTCTGAAAACATCGATTCGCGATTGCCAAGTGGCATGAAAAACATATGGGATTCGCTTTGATTGAAAAGATTGGTTGCTAACACACGGACGGCATCGATTTCTTCTTCTTCGGCTCCTTCTTGAGCGATGTAATAGATGATGGTCACATCGCTTTGCGCCACTAAATTCTGAGTCGCAAAGAAGCTTAGAGTCCCGAGAAGCAATTTTTGAACCATCTGATGATGTTTTTGCAGGTAAAACCTCATTTTGAGAAATAGATGTTAGTTATAGCCCCATAATCGTCCAACTCTACACGTGTCTTTAATGGTTGATCAGGCCAGAGCAGAAGAATCAGGTTTTGCCAAGAAATTCCGGACGTAAGCCTTCCATCTGGCAGACGTATGGTGGAGTCAGATAAGCTTTTGGTTGCTTCAAATGCGTCGTACTTCGCAGCACTGAACGGGTTTGAAACGCACGCCTGTATAATATCTTCGAGGCGTTTTCTCTCAGATTTGAGCTCGGCAGGAGAGCGTGTCTCAGGATTGCAGGACACTTGTAATTCTTTGTATTTTTCCGCTTCAGTCAGAGATTCAGCTTGGAGAGCGAATCGCAGCACGCGGTCACCACTCACGTCAAATTGCCCCATGGACATAAGCAACGGAGGTTGTTCAACTCCGTCTTGCGACCAGAACAGGGTGTCGGGCTGGCATCCGCCAGAAAAAACAGGTTCAATCTGATAGCCACATCGGTTTTGTTTTACGGCCTTGATAGTGAGGAGGTCACATCCATTGCTGTTGGATTCCATGTCACTTCCAAAATCAAAATGATTTGCAGCATACCAAGCTCCAAAACCCAGTAAACCAATAAAGGGAAGCAAGAGCCAAACGCCTTTTTTACTGCTTTTGCGCTGGATATCGCTCGATCCGCAATTCGTGCAGCGGGCTACGTTAGCACGGGATTCACTGAACTCCCTTCCGTTACATTCTTTAGAATGACAGATGTATTTGTATCTGGCCATGAAAGTCAGTCTTTGTTGTTGGGGGGATTTCGCTTTCGAATGTCAAAAGCGACTTCTACAAAGAAGGTTTGAAATGCACTCTCTCCGAAAGTATCAAGAGCTCCGTTTAAATCTGAAGTTCCTTGAATCCAAGACAAAGGAGTCTCAATTGCTCGGCCTCCGTGGTGACGTAAACCGGTTGATAAATAAAATTGAGGTCGGGCATCGCCCCACTCTTCCGCGCCGTATTCAATTTGAAAACCAATGGCTGCCTCGGTCAGCCAACCGAATCGATTATTGTATGACGAGGACTTGTTCGTGGTGTAATACCCAAAGTCGTATATCCCTGATTCATCAATGGTGATGCCGTAAAGTTGCCGGTAGTATCCGCTTTGTTGCACACTTGCATTTGCCTCGTATTCGCTCTGAAGCGCTGTCCCACATAGTCCGGCCTTCAAAAATAAATGCTCACCCAAGTGACGAGTGCTGCCGAGACCAAACATCCAAACGGATGTGTTTATGGTTTCGCGTCCTGATGTGATGTTCGTAATTCGGTTGTACTCCATATCATCCGGGTCAATCGCAGTCTGGATACTTTGTGCAGCATCAAATGACACATCGGAGCGTGAAGATTGGACTCCTCCATACACTGTCCAGTCCCACTTTGTTTTTGGAATTGGAGCACTAAAAGCGAGTCGAATTCCAGGAGACCAAATTGAATTGAATTCACTCACTGGTGCTGCTTTGTACATTCCTTGGTTGATTCCTTGCGCGTATGCTAGCCCCGCAGTGAAACGGCCATAATACTTCACCCCTGTTATGGTTTCTTGGAGGGAAAGGAGCGACGGGTTTTTTACGTAAGCTCTTTTACTGGCTTTTGGTAAATCCAAGCACTTTTCTTGCGAAAGAAGAATGATGTCCGAGTCTTCAGTTCCAAAGCATCGTTCATTGGTACGCAAGAGGAGTAATGATTGGCCATTTTCGTCTCTTGCAAGAGCGTTGTCGCTTTCTGTTAATGTGAAACCACTTGTGTCTTTACGAAAGGGTATGGGTTTTTGGGTGAGAATTGTTTTCACCTGAACATATGCCTGCTTGCCATCGAGCAATGAAACCGACTCAATTTTAATATCAGCAACTTCTCCCTCAGAGCGCAATGTCGCGAGCAGTTCGACATCCAACAGTATGGTCCATTCTAGGGCATTTGTTTGATCAGGGGGGTACCATTTAATTTTTTTTGATAAAGTTAGAGTCAGTACTCGCGATGTGTTGGATGTTTTTTTCGATGAGGAAACCCAAATCACATCTGGAGTGATCAAGAGCTTATCATCCTTCAATAATTGCCCAGCAATTTCAACGTATTCGCCCACCGTCAAGTCTTCGTCAAAAATCAATCCTGGTGTGCCTGGAATATCCAGTACATGCGCAGAGTTCGGAGAAGTAAATAATTTTTTGAATTGGTCACGCTTTTTAGGATCAAGCTTTGCGGCTTGCCTGTAGCTATCTGTAGCATCCATCATAAATTCCAGAGCTGACCAACGAAGCTCTCGTTCTTGTGCACTCGTCCAATCCTGCGCTCTCACGGATGAACTAACGAAAAGCACCATGGCCACAGCCCCAAAAACGGGTTTCAATAAAGGTAAACTGCTCACAACTGGGAGATTCATTGCTTTCAAATGTAGAGTTTTTTTGTACATTTCAAATCAAACAGTACCAATGGCGGGAGCGGCAGAATTTTACCGGAAGTGTAAGCAAGAAATTAAGCGAGTTCTTGCGAATATTGAGGAGGGAAGCGAAGGCGTGTCTCTACTTGACGTTAAAGAAGCCCTTGTGGCGGCTGACCAACTTCCTCCCTCCACGGAAGGTCTGGATGGATGGCGCAATCAGCTTGAGGCGGAAAAGAGGCGTCTTGAGGAATTGGGAGGTCAAGAAGAAGCTGAATGGAGCAACGCGTTTGGTGCGTTTGAGTTGGCATTGAGCCAAGGTGATTGCGAGGCAGCATCACAGGCACTTGAAAACCTGAAATCCTTGCAGCTATGGCAATTGCGACAAGATGGCGATTGGAATCGTCGATTGGAAGAATGCCAGAAGCGAGGGCCTCAACTGAGTCAGCTTCGGCATGACGCACAGCTGGCAAGGCAAAATCTGGATGATACAATGATGCTCGATTGCATCAATCGAGCCGAATCCCTCGGTGAAAATCATCTGGTGCAGGAATTGCATGCGGGTCACAAAGAAATTGGTCAAACCAAGAAGGTGCTTGCGGGTCTCGAAAAGGAGTTGACGGGCCACTTGAAGACGGAGGATTGGAGTAATGTCCTTGATAAAGCTAATCGAATTTTGAATTTAGTGCCTACGAATAAATTGGCATTGGACGCGAAAAGGAAGGCAGAGCGCGTTACAAAAAAAGACGATTTCCCCAAAAAGCTAATCGAACTCGCTGAAGAAGCGGAATTCGCAAAACGCCCAAAGATGGCTCTTCGCTATTATGAATGGGCAAAAGAGGAAGCACGAAACGCCAACGAGTTAGTCGAAGAGAAAATCGTAGAATTAAGAGCTGTTGTAAGCAACATAAAGACATCGAGCAAAACAGTGATCTTCGTTGGGCCGCCATCAGCCGGTAAGACGGTTATGCTGGGGTCGTTTTTGTATTTTCTCCAAACCCGAAAAGAGTCTGATGTCCAGGACATTGGGACCGACGATGCCAGCGCGCGCCTCAGATCATCGCTTCAACGCGATTTTGCAATGGGTGAGTTTCCAGATAGCACTGCAGCATTGGCTCAAGGCTTTGAGCATCAGATTCCCGAAATACGTGTCAAGGTGGAACCTGACGAATCTTCCAAGTCATTGCGCCCCATTGAGTTGACATTATTGGACATAGCGGGAGAGCATTTTAGGGCGTTTGATGCTACGAAAGAAAAATCTGTGGATTTGCGCGTTCAGAATTATTTGCGTTCGTCGCCTGAAGATTTGATTTTCGTTTTTGTCATTCCGGCAAATTTGCATGGCAGTAAGAAAGATCAGGTTGATTTGGAAATGCTCATGACGGATTTTGGTTTGGCTTTGAGCACAAGAAATAATTTGAAAGAATATTGTCGCCTGTTGGCCTTCAGCAAATGGGACCTTTACACAGGAGATGCATTGCGGTCCGATGAGTTACTCCGGCATTACCCCATGCTACAATCCATCTCACCCGATGATTCGGATGATATATTGAAATTTAAGGTTGGCCGCGAGCTTGGTGAGGATAAATTTGAATGGGACGAATGGTCAGCGGAACTTTTTGCGCGTCGCATCTATCGCGCATCGGCGGATGTAGATGATGATCCTTGGGTGATTCGAAAAAAGAAGAAATGGTTCAAATTTTAAAGAAAAACAGATGATGTCTGCTCAAGTAGAAATTGTTTTTTTCGGAAGGCCTGAAGGACTCGAAGTTTCATCCAGCAAATTACTCCAGGGCCTTGACGATAGTCTTTATCCCAGTCCGGGTGTTTTAAATTCATCCGGCGATATCATTTGGAGGTTGCAATTCCTGAGCCAAAAAGGCCAATTGCTTCAGATTCTTTCATGTTTCCGTTCGATGGGGAGTCCGACTCGCGGTGCGGGTGGTTTTATAGGAGTTGCTGGAGTGATGGATGGTCAATATGAAATTTCTGCAAGCCTGACATCGCATCTTTTGGGTGAGTTAGATCGTTTTTCTTCCATTACTACGAATGGCGTTCAGTTTGTCTCTGCGCACATGGACGATTGGCCAATTCCCCTTGAATATTCAATTCCGATTCAGCTCAGAAGCACGCTCTATTCGCCGATTGGAGGGAAAGGAAGTTTTATTGGTTCTAACGTTGAGACTTCCAACCCGGCGGAACAGATTGAACGTTCCATTCGCACGAACCGGCTTAATGGATCCACTGAGGCTGTTTTTGTCTCGGTTTATACTGGAGATCGCCATGATGTTGCAGACCTGAATCAAGTGCCTGACGAGTCGTCTAATTTCTCTGCTCCGCAGATCAGTTCGAGCGGCGCGTTGGAGCTTGAGGTCGAGATTACAAACCTTAAGGAAAAAATTCGCAACACCGAATCTGAGTTGGTGCAGCTTCGAGAGCGGCATTCTTTGGAGCTTGAAAATCAAAATCGATTGAATGCTGAGGTTGATTCTTTGCGCAAGCAATTGCGGCAAGAACGCTCTAAGCAGAGCGATACAAATAAATCGAAGCCCTCCGGGATCGGGATTTGGATGGGTATTGGACTTGTTGTCGGCGTCTTGCTTGGTTGTGGAGGCATGTGGTTGTCGAGTGCCATTGATTTTGATGCGAGCGCATTTGAGGGAAATACAGAATTGACGGATGCTGTTGAGTTAGCCGACGTTGTTGAAAGCGCTCCAAAACAGATAGACGCATTTGACGTGGTTGATATTCTTAAAATACAGCCACTGAGCTTGGAACAAATGAGTACACCAGAAGTGCAGGGTTTCCTTTTTAACATGACCTATCCTGAAATTACAGGGACAATGATTGCAAATCGGTTTGAGAGCATTAAAATGCTTTTTGCCGCCACCGACAAGGAGTTCAAAGAATCTGATTATTGCAGCTTATGTGTGAAGTACGCCATTCCTAAAATTAAGAATGGGACCTTGTGGCATGAATCAGTGATGGCTGAATTCAAATCTAAAAATCTCAAGGTCGAAGAATTGATGAAAGAGTTGATAGAGCATGCAAATTCAAATCCATTGTTCCAGAAAGAAAGGGAATGGGAATTGATTGAGTCGAAAACAAAGAAATTTGACGCAAAGCAATTCGAAGAATCCAAAGTTTCGAAAGAATGCTCAAACGCTAACTTGCCGGGAAGCGGCATAGATGAGGAAATATTGACGGCTCTTTGCTGGAATATAAATAAGTATTCTTTCGATGCGGCCAAGAACGGAAAGAAGGACAACTTCAACTTCACGACATGGAAACTGCCAAAGCGCGATTAAAATGATCGATTTAATATCCGATACTGGAATCCAATTTTACCATGTTCCCAAAGTGGATGCGAATCGCCTGGTCGAAAATGCGAAGAGCTTGCAGGTAGCGGAAAAGAGCATTACAGTTCCAAATGGCGAGGAGGACTGGGAATTGCAAGTCGCTGTGAACAGCAGGTTGAGCGGGCGCATGTTCGATGTGAATTCCATTTCAGATCGATTGATTGACCCATTGAGTGGGGACATTGATTGGGATCACGTCGATGAGTCGAAACTTGTCGAAATCGATGGAGCCACTTTGTATTCAAAATCCACGGCTGATGCATTGGAAACGTACCATGGTCGATGGATACCGTTGCCGTACTTCCGCCGCCATACGGGACAAGAAGTCACATACGATGAGGGACCCACGTCTTGGGCGAGGCTTTGGATCGGAAAAGAAGAGATAAGTGAAGGTGTGTTTGAATACGATATGGTCATCGCATTTGACACGCGTGTGATTGATTCTGAGGATGGTTATGCAATGCTCCGCACAGTCGATGCCACGCCGGAAGGTCAAGCCATCTTCAAATGCGCATCGCAAGAGCGACATCTGCAAGGTTTTTATAGAGAGGAATGGGTCGAGGCTTGGTTGAAGTACGAAATGGAGCGTATCCGCGTCCCTCATATTGAACGCCAAGGAGAGCACGTGGTATTGTACTTGGCTCTGCTACGTGATTTGGGGTTGAATAAGATTCTCCCAGATGTCAAGGTGTTTAACAAGGAAGAACATATCGAGGTGAGTCTGGTCATCGATGTCGGGAATTCACGAACATGTGGATTGCTCGCAGAGACTTCTGGAGCATTTGGCAACACCGAACTGACAGCACAGGATTTGTCCAAATTGCGCCGCTTGGAATTGCGTGATTTGAGCCGTCCCAATCGCGTTGAGTCCGATCCTTTTGACATGCATGTGACCTTTGCGGAGGAAATATTTGGCAATGAAGCGGCAGCGATCAATTACGTCAAGGGCGGCTGTTTCAGTTGGCCCAGCATGGTCCGATTGGGTTCTGAGGCCTCCCATTTGGCACACGAATTTTTGAAGGCAGATGCCCATGCGAGCATGTCAAGTCCCAAGCGATACCTCTGGGATACGGCAGCATCATCCTTGCCCTGGTGCAAAGTCATGCGTGAATCGCACGAAGAGGGGATTGATACGCAAGCAATTTATGGATTGGCAAGCGAATTCAATTCCAAAGGATTCCTCTTGAATAAGGATGAATTCGGTGAAGTGTCGGGCGTTGCGAACGCCGCTCGTAATCCCCGCAGAAAGGGAGAATATGGAGATACCGTGCCGGCAGATTCATCTCAATATAGTCGCCTGGGTGTGATGTCATTTGCAATGGCAGAATTGCTCTTGCAGGCGACAGCGCAGATGAATTCTGTGGCCTTCCGAGAAGATTTGGGGAATAAGACCTTTCGCAGAAAGCTAAAGCATGTTGTTATTACGTGCCCTACGGCCATGGTGCAATCCGAACAAGTTGCTCTTCGTTCGGCCATGCTTGACGCGATTGAAAGCCTCAAGGTGAAGTGTCCGGGACAATTCTGGGCAGACGACCTTGAAATCATTCCGAATCCTCTAGAACATCAACGGCAACTTCAAACGCCAGACGGCGATATGCCTCGTTCCCATTGGAATTTTGATGAAGCCACCTGCACGCAATTGGCTTACGTTTATTCCCAAGTGGCACATCGCTTGCAAGGCAATTCGGAGGAGTTTTGCCGTCTCTATGGCACCGATCGCGGAAATGGAGAGCATACAGTGCGCATTGCTAGCGTGGACATTGGTGGAGGAACTACAGACATGATGATTTGTGAATACCGGGTAAACGATGGTCAGGCGATACAACCGAAGCCTCTGTTCTGGGAGGGCTTCAATGTGGCCGGAGACGATTTGCTCAAGGCGGTCATCGAACAATACATCATTCCTCAGTTCCGCGAGGCGTTGATTGAGGCGGGCGGAATGAATGTAACGGGAACGCTCAATTATTTGTTTGGTCAGGTCGGTCAACAGACGAACCAGCACCGGATGATGAAGCAGCAATTCACGCACCAGATTCTGGCTCCTCTAGCCATGCAGATGCTCAATCATGTGGCGGATAATGAGAATATTACTACCCTCATCGTCGGAGACGTTCTTGCGACGAACCTACCGAAGAAGCAGGTAGTTGCCTATTACAATTCCATCATCACAAAAGAATGCCGCATTCATGATTTCAACGTGCTCGATTTGACGTTGGATTGCAATCCTCAAGAAGTCAATAAAGCCGCGAAGGTGCTCGAAGGTGTGCTCGAAGAACTCTCCTCTGTCATTGGCCAATATCAATGTGATACGCTGCTTTTGACAGGTCGGCCGAGTAAGTTAGATGTCGTTCATGATCTGCTCATGAACAATGTGCCCATTTCCCCTGACGGCGTCATTCGATTGGGCGGCTATAGAATCGGTAATTGGTATCCGTTCACGGATCGTCTTGCCATGATACGTGATCCGAAGACCACTGTCGCAGTGGGAGGAATCATAGCACTTTTGGGGCATCTGGATCGATTGCCAGCGTTTCGATTAGACACGACCCAGATGAAACAGGTAAACAGTACAGTTCGCTATGTCGGTGTTATGGAAACCAGCGGAAATAGAGTGCTTGATGAAGCCTTGGCATTGACGCCGATTCAAAACACGGGTTCTATTTTGTTCAACGGCAATCCCATCATCGTGGGTTTCCGTCAAGTTCCCATCGAAGACTGGTGGACGACGGCCCTATACCGGGCTACTTGGAAAAATGATGATTCTGCCGCAAAGTTTGCCCAACGCGGTGGTCAGCTCCCATTGAAAATCAGCGTCAAGCGAAGCGAAACAGACAGCGATTTGTTTGAAGAGCCATTTTTAGAAGCGGAAGACCAAGCTGGAAATACCTTTGCCCCAGGTCAATTCATTGATTTCCACTTACAGTCTTTGAATAGCGAGGACAATTCGAATTATTGGAAGGACTCTGGAAATTTCAACCTCATGCTCACCGATTAAGCCATGCCAGAAGCATTTGATCAACTTATCATCAACGCCAAACAGGCTGAGGAACTATCCAGTCAAGTCAAGACATGGATGGCTGATAACATAACTGAGGAAGAGTTTCCTTCGGAGTCTAAAAAGCTCAATCGCATTTCCCGTGAATTAAGGAGTGTGCAGCGAGCTGCCAGTAAACGGCCATCCATCTTTTTGTTTGGTGCGAGTCAGGTGGGTAAATCTTACCTCGTCCATAATATAGCCCAACATCCTGAAACAGGACGCTGCGAGGTCTCTGTTGGTGCAGGAAATCGGGTCGACTTCATTGCTTCGATTAATCCGCCAGGAGGAGGTAAAGAGTCAACAGGAATTTCGACGCGCTTTCGCGTAGGGCCAGAGCCGACGGATGCACAGTATCCGTTCAAGGCGACATTGTTTAATGCTGTCGACGTTGCAGCTGTGGCGGTGAACAGTTATTTCAATGACTTGAAAACGCGAGAAGATCTTTCCGAAAGCGAAGTTCAAGCTTGGATGCAGCAAGCCCGATCAAATGCTGGAGGGCGAGTCCAGCCAGGCATGAGCCAAGATGCTTTGGCATATTTCGTAGAGTACTGTGAAATACGATATTCTAATCAAGCTGAGGTCGCTCTGTTGAAGCGCATGGGCTATTTCGAAGTTGTGCTCGAAACCATGACAAGTCTCGATTTCAATCTTCGAATCCAAGGGCTTTCTTTCCTTTGGGGAGGATTGAATTTTTGGACTGAGTTCGTCTCCCGTATGTGGAGAACGTTGGATGAATTGAATCACCCGTCGGAAGTGGACTTACCGGTCGATTCCATCGTCTCTCACGAGTCTTTGGTGAATGTGAAGCTAATGGACGAGTTGCTCACTGGTGCCGGTGAGCGAATCATCTTGAAACAGGGACAACTTGTTTTGAGATCGGAATTGGCGTTTTTAATTCGTGAGTTGGAGTTGGTTTTGCCCGAAGAAGTTGCACAGGACATGGGGGAATGCTTAAAGTCGGCAGACTTGGTCGATTTTCCAGGAGCGCGCAGCCGTTTGGAGCTCGGTGTCGAAAATCTCAAATCGACCTCTGCTTCTGACCAAGAGGATCAAACACTGTGCATCCGACGTGGAAAGGTGGCTTACTTGTTCGATCTATACAATCAGGAATTAGAAATCGGGTGCCTCCTTTTGTGCATGGATCACAACCAATCAAATGTTGAGACGATACCGGGATTAATTCAGGATTGGATTCACCGAAACATTGGAGAAAACGCTTCAGACAGAAAAGCCTTTACATCTGATCTAAAAACGACATTGTCGCATCAAGGTGTACAGGTGTCAGGAGAGGTTTATCCACTCTTCGCTGTGTTGACGAAATTCAACATATCGATGATATCAAACGTAGGAGATCCAACGTTCAATCCAATAGGCGAAGAAGAGCGCCTGCAAGGTCGATTCAAGTCCAATTTCACCGATTGGTTGCAAAAAAATCCTGACGATCGGTGGCTCAATAATTGGAATGGTGCGTCCTTTCAAAGTGTTTATCCTGTTCGGGATCCGGCGCACAGTCAGAGCCTTTTCAAAGGGTATGAGCAGACAGGGAAGGAAATTGACTTTGCAGACGGAGCAGAAGCAAAGCTCAAAAACATGGGCCAGGTGTTCATCAATTCAGAGGCGGTGAAGGCCCGGATCGTTTCACCACAGCAGGTTTGGACGCAACTGACCCAACCCAACAACACGGGGGTCGAAGAGCTCTTAGCAAAGGTCACACCTGCCGCTCACCCCGCTTTGAAACTATCGCAAGTCAAGACGTTGCTTGTTAAAAGCATTCAAGAATTGCATGCCATTGCATCGAAGCATCACATTGCAGGCGACTTAGATGAGGAATTAACCAAAGCAAGAGAGTTGGGGGCTGATACTCGATTACTTTTGGCAGGATTTAGAATGCCTTCGGATCGAAAAAGACTCGTTTCTTTGATGGAGTCGATGAGTTGTACCACTGAGTTGGGCATGCGTGCCTACAGCCAAGCGTACCTCAATGACCAGGGGAAGTCAGAGATTAATGCTGCCGTTGATCTGGGCATGTCATGGCCGGAATTTGCAGATTCCTTGGGGGTCGTGCTCGTAGGAGATGAGTCTCCCGCCAATGAAATAGCGACGGCGATGGGAATGGATGAAGCGGCCTTGCGCGATTGGATGAAAAGAAAAAACATCACCATTGCTGTGTCTCACAAGTCAACTGATGTCACTCGTCTAGAACGTCACGAGTTATTTGGTAGACGTTTGATTGCTGCTTGGATTACGGATGTTTCGGAATGGCTCAATGAAGATTACGCTAGGCTTCATGGTTGGCAGCCAAACGAGCAGGATTTTGTAAAGTCATATGTCCATTCTTTGATTGAAGGTCGGATGCGCAGCAATATTCAAAGTTCAATTAGTCAAGCAGTCATGGCAGATTTTGCTCAACCCCAGCCCAGTGAGGCGATGGCTTGGCATGCCGCTACGGTCAGTTCCCGCGTCATCAATCAGTACGTCAGTTCATTCGGTTTGCAGCTGGAATCCTTGCCAGTGCCTGAGAGCCAAGATGCTGTGCAGAGGAGAACAGGACAATCAAGCTATTGGCATGCGTGGACAACCAATTTGCAAAAAAGCTTTGAAGAGAATATTCGACACCAATTCAATGCTCCTGATGCCGATAAGGTTGAGAGCAACAGAGCACTGGGTGACTTGATTGGTAAAATATCAGCAATTACTGAGCAAACAGCCGTCTGAGTCAAATTTCATAATCATCCATGGCAGGCACACGTAAAATTAAGACGCACAATATTTTCCCAAAAGGCAAAGATCCGTTTCTCCGTTTGGTGTTGACGGTTTTGACAGTATTGGGAGGACTACTGTTTTTTGCTTTCTTGCTCAGGCTCGCTGGATGCGGCCGCCCTGAGCCGAGCTATTCGGCATCGAATGAATATGGTGGACAACCGCCGGGCATCCCAAATGACTGGAATGAAGTTCCTCCGACACCATCTGATAATTGGGGAAATGATCAAAGCTGGGACGAAATTTCTTGGGAGGAATCACCCAATCCAGAGGGCGGGAGTGCAGTTCGTGATTACTGGCTTGAGCCACCCACTGAGGTGGTGGTAGTCCCCGACGATCAATGGGAAGTAAGTGATGACGATCCATTGGGTCGAAGAGTGGCCAGTGGGATTGTGAATCTGTATACAGAACAAGCCGCTGACCTGAGGGATCTTTCGATGCAAATTGCTCAGGCTTTTCCGAATTCTGTGGTGCAATTAGCGAGTAGTGCAGAAGTCTACAAGCGATTGACCTTTGACATAAAGGAGGACCATAAATCATACTTCAAATCTCGTGTTCGAACGGTTTTTCCTGATGTGCGATTTGTGTTCGATGAGTCGGAATTGACAACATTCGACATTGAGTCCGTTATACTAGAAAGTGATGACGCATGGCCTTGGCGCACTTTGGGTGCAGCGGATTTGTGGGAATACACGCGCGGCGATTCGTCGGTCATAATTGCCGTTATTGATAACATGTTCGAATCCGGGCATCCTGAGATAGAAGGGAAGCAAACGGGAAATTGGGATGTTGCAGGATTTGACGATGAGGTGTCTGTGGCTCAAGGATTTTGGATGGACGACGAGTCAGCATCACATGGCACGCATGTAGCGAGCCTTGCAGCTGGAACATTTAACAATGGAATTGGATTTGGAGGGCTAGCTCCTGATGCAGGCTTAATGCTCATTCAGTTGATGGATGAAGAAGCAGTTATGTCGACTTCCCGGATTGTAGACGCCATGTTTTATGCAATGAATCAAGGGGCGGATATAATCAATTTGTCTTTGGGAAGCCAGTTTGCTCATGCCGAATGGCTGGCTGCCCTGTCATTGGAAGAGCAAGCTATTTTCGCTGAGGAATACTATGTTCAAGAGGGCAAAATGTGGGATGAATTGTTCCATCTTTTTCAAGATGAAGGAGTGATTGTAGTTCAAGCAGCGGGCAACGACGGATATTTGGCCGTGATTGATCCTATGAAGCGAACCGATGCGAGCATCATCGTCGGTGCAACAGGCGAGGAGGGTGACTGGGCTTTCTTTAGCAATTTTGGTGAAGTCGTAGACGTACATGCGCCCGGAGATCTAATCGCTGGCGCAGGAGTCGATGGGAAGATCATCAAAATGAGCGGAACGAGCATGGCCGCTCCGCTTGTTTCTGGATTGGTGGCGGCATTGCTGAGCTTGGAGCCTGAGGCCGATTTACCGCGCATAAAAGATGCTCTTTTGGCTTCATTCGAAACGGGTAAAGAACAATTGAAGTGCGTTCATGCTGGGCGAGCTGCTGAATATTTACTCCAGAAAGACGAACCCAATGCCTAAGTTGACCTCCAATTCTCTCAATGGCTTGGTCTCTGAGCTTTCAGGTTTTCATCAGCATGCGCATCGGTTCGATACCTTGGGTCAAACATTTGGCATTACACCGGCAGAAGGGCTTGAATTTGCTCGCCCCGTATTCAGCAGTGCGAGTAACGAGATGACTTGGTATACAGAGCGTTCTGTGTCGAATGCACGACCGCTCACTACCCTGAGCTCCGAGGAGCGCAAGGTGGCCGAGATGAACTATAACCAATGCCTGAGTGCTGTCCGTCAGCGATTGGCAGGTATGTCGAATGGTGAGAAGCGTTTGGAACAATTCCAAAAGTTTACGCGTCTGCCAGATGTCAGTTCTATCTACGTCCTTTCAAGCGGCCGGGGACATTCCTTCGTTGTTGTCAATTGGGGCATGAGAGATGGTAGCGTCCGAGAAGACGATAAAGGTATTATCGTATCAATTTCATCTGCAGTATGTGCTATCGATGAGCAGAATGAAACAGCTTTGCCAAATCGTCAACTCTTCATCAAGGTAGGGATTGAGGAGAGATTCAATAAGTTCACCAACAGCATAGGAGAGGTCGATCTAGGTGATCGCCAGAGAAAAACACGAGTTGTTGTGAGTCAGCCGCCGCGTGAGTGGGTCAATGAAGCAGGATACAACGAGCAATCATTTGAGGTAGATTCCCAAGCACAACAACCGATGCTTTTCGTTTGGTCGTCCGTTGCTGCTGTCCGCGTTTCATGCGATGGTCAGCCTGAGGAACAAGGATGGAAAACCTTATTGTTTCAGTCAGATTCAATTAAGAAGAACTTAAATTTTTCAGAAGAATCAGAGCCCATCATTGAGAACCTCAATGCCGGTGAAGTGTGGTCCATTTCGGGTCAAAATGACGAGGAAGAAAAAGTCCTTCAAAAAGGCCAGGTACAAGAAGGACTTAATCCGATTGTTCTGGATTTTAACCTGACTGGTCCAGATGATGAGGAGGAAGAGGAAGACTCTGAATCTGAAGCAAAAGCTCCAACTCCTCCTGAAAAGGGTCCATTGCATTTGCGTTGGGAGAGTTTTTGGGGACGCCCTTTGAAGCAGTTGCCTTTTTCCATTAAAGATGCGGATGGTGATGAGGAACTCTTGCTCAAAACAAACGATAGGGGGCATTCAGAAGTTGGAGATTTCTCTTTTCATAGAAAGTACGACTTGTCTACCAAATGGTGGGGGCGGAAGTGGCGGTTTGATGTGAATCATGAACGTGATGTTGCGGAACACGTGTTGCATTTGAAGGCTCCCATTCCCTGGTGGCTCCTGGCGACAATGGGGGCATTCTTGTTGCTCACGTTGATTGGTTTTTGGAGGGTTTCCTACACACCGGAGATTCGATTGGTCAATGCAGAAACTGAAGCGCCAATTCCCAATGGTGTTATTGAATACTTCAACTTCGAGGGTCAACGCCTTGTGGCGTCTTCCGATGAACAAGGGAGAGCAGAATTGCTGGTTGGAAAGCGTCCGTTTTACAAGAGGCTTTTCCAGATGAACCCGTCTACACCTGTGCAGGCTGTTGCGCCTGATTATGAGCCATCTCGTTCGAAGATGGACGTTCGTACGTGGTATTGGACACAGGATTGGCCATTGGAACCCAGCCATGAAGTCAGCTTGGAAATAGAGACCTATGATGCTGGCAATCAGATTCCCTTGCCCGGGACCTATGTGGAGCTGCGCACCCAACAGATGGACGGTTCAGAAGAATCACTCTTTTTAGGTTACTCCGATGCGAATGGTAAAATAGAAGTGGTTGTGGATGACCGGGACTTCATCGTTTCGAACGCGCAGAAAGCAACATACGTGGAACTCAATAAAATTTCAGCCACTGGAAAATCTATTTTATCCGGAGATGAAGAAGCACGCCGTATTCTTCTGGCGCCGACTGTAGGGTGTGATATCATCTATAATGACCAAGAGGGTAATTCCACTCGAGCCTTTGATCTTGGACAACCTAACATGGAGTTTTGCTTTCAGGCATGTAATTATTCCGAATTGGATAACATCGTGGTACTTGATGCTAATCGAGAAGTGTTGTTCAATTTGGACACGCCAACCAATACGGAATTGAATCCTTTCAGGGTCAAGGACCCCACCACTTACGTCCAAAAGAGGCTCACATCTCCAACTCAAATCGTTTACGTGGAACTGAGAGAAGGCGGGACCAATTGGTGGTTTGAATTAAACTGTCCACAATCGGATTGTTTGGACATTACGCGACATCCGTGGAAAACAGGCGACGTAAAATAAATTCAAATGGCATATTTTTTTTATAACACTGGATCACTTGTAGGGCCATTTTCTCTGGAGGAATTGAAAAAGAAGGTGAGCTCTGATGAGTTGGTCAAAGATGAAACAGGAAAATGGCAGCCAGCGCAAGATTTAACGGGATGGCACAATGTGGCGGAATCTGCAACGCCAATACAAGAGATGGATATTTCGTCGGTATCAGTTAATTCAACCGAAAATGATACAACCGAATTGCTTCGAAAGGAAGCTGTTCAGTCGGATGTCGTGCCAGATGAATTACCTGAAAAGGATAATTTTAAGTATCAACAGCCAAGTGGATTTTGGAAGTATTTTGGATACGACGATGAATATATTTCAGGAGGTACATATTTGGCGCGGATGATCCTTCAGTCTTTCTTGGCACCTGTTTTTGGGATTGGATTGTACCTCGTTACGGTAACTACCTTTAAAAGGGCACGCTCACTCGGAGCAGGTGGGGGCGCAGGATTCATTGCGTTTCTAATGGTCGCATATTGGATTGTTGTTTATGGAAATTCGATGAATGAATCGGCAAACCGTTACAATGCTTATTACAGATCCGAGCCAGAGACCAATATCGCTCTGGGATTGTTCAGCCTTTTCATGATTGTCATACACTGGTGGCTTACATTAAAAAATTCGCGGGAAATCATGCTTGGAGGACCAAAAGCACTTTTGAGAAGTCTAAAAGTGTACGATCCGAATCACCGTGAGGAGTTATTAAATCTGTTAGATCGAGAACAGGAACTGCGAGACCGAAGTGCAATTCCTGAAGAGGTCATGGTGGTCCCTTGTTTAATTCCTAAAAAAGGAGCTGCAGAGTATCAGCGTTACTTCGAAACAGAATCGTACTATCTCGCTGTTCGAGATTCAACCACCTATTATGCTCTGCCAGAAATAAACGATGTGGTGAAGCCGAACAAGTTGATTAAAAAGACCATGGATACCACGAAGGAATTGGAAGAATTTAAAAAATTGGTATCCTTCAAACGATAAACCATGGCAGAATATTCATGTAACTCAGCAGAATGCGATGGGCGAATTTTTGATTCGCGCGAAGGAACGGCACGCTGCATTCATTGTGGCAGTGAAGACATTGGAAGACTGGATAAACCGTGGCGTCGTCCTTTGATTTTGATAGTGTTGTTTGTTCTAATCGGAGGCGGATTGGGCTGGTATGGTCTGTATTTGGATGATACAGACAGAGAGAACCTTCATTCGGTTTTTGGAACAGGATGCAAAGACTTGACCGCCTGCAATTATCTACAAGCACCAATTTTCGAAGACAAGGATCTTTGCGAGTACAAGAAAGACTTTCGGGATTGTCAGGGTTTATGCATCAATGACATGGACGGAGATGATGTTTGTGATGAGCAAGAAATTGAAGGCTGTATAGATGAAGCCGCCTGCAATTTTGACAAGCTTGCTACAGAACCTCTGGAGATTTGCGAGTATCCCGAGCCGGGCTTCACCTGTGCAGGTGATTGTGTCAACGATGCAGATGGTGACGGAATTTGCGACGAAAACGAGGTGTTGGGTTGCACCGATCCGGAGGCGTGTAATTTTGATGCAGATGCTACTGAGCCAGACGGCTCATGCTGGTACCGTGAGGCCGGGAAGAGTTGTGAGGAGCAGGAAATAGACATTTTACTTATTAGACAGCACGAAGAAGAAGAGGATGTGCCGTTTATGATTGTGGAGAAGATGCCTGCTTTGGGCGACTGCAAGATGTTGGAGGGTAATGATCGCCATCAGTGCACGCAGTTGGAGATGATAAAATATATTTCACAGAACACCGTATACCCTCCGACTGCAAGAGCTGACGGTATTCAAGGTACAGTGTTCGTCTACTTCGTCGTTGGAAGAGATGGAGAGGTGAAGGATGTTCGTGTGCTGCGCGAAGTCGAACCTCGCTTGGACGAAGAGGCCCTCCGAGTGGTAAAGACCTTGCCAACCTTCGAACCGGCCCTGCAGCGTGGTAAAATAGTGAGTGTACAGTATACTATTCCGGTCAAATTCATCATCCGCTAAAGTTGATTGACGCGTCTGATTGGTTGCCTAGATAAATTGAAGGAGATTCTTTTTTACTCCTCTAATCATCAAACCCGAGGTCGACGACTTTGAACTGATTGGAACGGAAGTTCACGGTGTCGCCAACTTCTTTCCCTTGAAATGCTTGGTACACCTCGTGCTCTTCACCAAAGGTGGCCATCTTCTGGGATAAGCGGCCAAGTTCTTGCCATTGGTCCCGTGTGTGTCCACGGAACGAGTTGATACGATCGGATAAAAAGAGATAACGAATTTCCGTTGTCTCTTCTTCACCTTGCATCAGCTTCGCGGTCACAAGGCAGGGCGCGAGCACGTGGTTCAGTATGACTGCTGGCCTTTGAGCTTCAGGTTCCGGAGCTTTTGAGTTTCCGCTTTTATCCAGCGTGGATGGCAATACCTCCGCTTCGGGTTCAATAATCACCGGTGATTCTGTCGAGGTCTCGAATTCAATTTCTTTTGTAATCCAATCTGGAAGGGCCACCTCTTTAATGGCCCAATTCGCCTTTATTTGGTCGATTTCGTTGAAAAGCTGTCGGCCTGACCCTGGGGTATCCATCCACCAATTCCTCGACCAGATGCGGACGAACTCGTAACCTGCTCCGCGTAATAATTTCTCTCGATGAAAATCAGCCAATTGATTTTGCCATCCTGAATGAAAGGCTTCTCCATCGCATTCGATTGCGATTTTAAGTCCGGGATGGGACTGTGGGGTCACCACCATGTCGATTCGGAAGCCCATAGCGGGCTGCTGCAAGGTGATTTCGGTTGGCTCGTATTGTTCACGCAACACATTCCACACCTCCTCTTCGAACGGACTTTCAAATGCTTCGTCCGCGGCTTGGATTTGATCATTCCCTCGGAGAGAATTGGATTTGAGGATTTGAAGGATTCGATTCGTTCGGTCCTCATCTCCATTGGAAACGGACTGTGCATATTGGATGTATGCGTGCAGGAGGCCTCGACTCCAGCGTTCTTGTGTGCCTGCGGTCAATTCTTGCTCGTATTGGCTGTGTACCTCGCGAGGAATTGAATTGAGTACGATTACTTTATATCGGGCACGCGTGATTAGAACGTTGAGCAGGCGGTAGCCATTTTTGCGATTGATTAGGCTGTAGTTTCGGACGAACTTGCCGCTTGGTGTGCGACCATATCCGATGGAAATGATGAGAATGTCGCACTCATCACCCTGCAAGTTTTCGAGATTTTTGACATTGAGGCCAGCCTCTTCCAATGGTGCAATGTGATCTCGAAATTCTTGGTCCTCTTTGGATTCCTCGATCGCGCGAATGATCTCCGTGCGTTGGCGCACATTGAATGTGGCAATCATCACCTTTGGTGGCTTTTCATCAGGGACTACGATTCCTCCGAGAGTGCGGATGATCTCATCAATTTCGTCCAAATTGTGCTGGTTTTCCCAAGTGCCTTGAACGTCCAGCAATTGGATAGGCTTGTAGGTTAAAGTCGTTGGTCGAATAACGAGACGAGAATAAATTGCATGATTCGAGAATTGAATCAGGGAGGGATGATGGGAGCGGTAATGAAAGTCCAGGAAACGAGAATTGAATTGCGGTTGCTGTTGACAGAACTCTAGAAGCGATTCAACTTCAATGTCTGCTCCGGTATATTCATCATCATTGTCTTCTTCATACAGATGCTCGCTTGATCCCTTAAAGTATTGGGAAGGAGGCATCTGGTGCTCATCACCGGCTACAACGATCGAAGTGCCTTTGAGGAGGCAGGTGGCAGAGTCTTGTAATTCGACTTGGGACGCTTCGTCAAAAATTAATAGATCAAAGCACTCATCACGACCCTCAAATAGATTGCAGATGACCTCGGGTGTTGTGAGATGAATGGGGAAAAGCTGGGTCAGCTCGTGGGAGTGCTTGTGGTAAAGCTTTCGCAATGATTTTCGATTGCGCCCGGTTTTGGCAAACTCTTGTCGAAACGAATGGACTGTTGGGTGCCTTTCAATGCGCGTAACACCTTTCTTAAATTGCTTGCATATGGCATTGATACAGGACTGATTTACGATGTTGCGTAGTTTACGGACCTCCTTTTCAATTTGGTTGATTTTGCTGTCACGCATTAGGAGCACATCCATATCACTCCAGTTCCGAATTATGTGACGAATCGTCTGGTATTCGACCCAAACGAGGCAATTCTCAAATTCAAAATCGGACGGATTTAATTGCCATTCTGCAGCTTCAAGTAACCATTGACTGACAAGCGGCAGAGCTGTCGCGTCGGCTCGTAGTTGGCTTAGTATATGGTCGCCATTATCGGACTTGATTGCCTCAGCACCCTGTGAAGTGAGCCATTGAAAGCCGTTGAATTGGTCTGCGAGATTTTGACTTTGCTGAGTTAGCGTTTCGAGTTCTGTGTATTTTTCTTCAGCGCCCTCCAGTCGTTCCGAGCTATCTGGACTATCCAGGATGCGTGTGAGTGTTTCGATGCGATTTTCTCGGGTTTTGATTTCTATGGATAGGGACAGCGTTTCCCATTTTGGTAGACCTTCACGCTGCTCCTCTTTGGTTTCGGATATAGATGTTCTTGCCTTTTTCAGGGCTTCACGCATGGCTGTCAAGTCATCCGAAATATTGAGGCCTGAGTTGAGGACATCATGCTCGAGTGCCGTCCAGTCTGCCCAGAATGAACGGGCCTTTTTATTGAAGAGTCTCTTCAACGACCGGGCCACATTGCTGGCGTTCCGCATGGCGTCGCACTCCGGATTTCTCGATAAGGTGAATTTTCGGTCTTCCAGTTCGACGATGCGATCAAAACTTTGGGAAACAAGTGTATGTATTGACGCTAGCGGTTTGTCATCGGTTTCGTCCTGAATTATCAATGCTATTGGTAGTTCTGATGCAGATAACTCGCGGGGAAGGGAGGCCAATGTGCTCTTAATTCCTTCGGTTTTCGCTTGCAACCAATCTCTTTGTTCTTCCTCCTCCGTTCGAGTACGATGCGCTCGATCCAGGATTTCCTTGCGTTTTATGTCCTGTGCTTCGTTTGTTTCGTTGAGTTGCTTGCGAAGCTCACTCAGTGTTACCAAATCGTTGCCCACTTGTGCCGTTGCGACTTTGGAGTTGAAGTACTCACTCAAATGGAGGATGGGTTTGACTTCATGGAACTGTTCCTGAAGCAGCTTTACTTGTTGTGTCGTTCGGTCTTTATTGACCGACCACACTTCTAGCTGTGCTGAGCTGGGCGATTTCTGTATAAATGCTGTTTTGGTGGCTGGTGCAATCTGGCGTTCAAGATGCATCATGCGCGCTACAGAATCCTTGAAGTTTTGTCCCGGTTCAATGAGGATCTCTTGCGCCGCCTTTTTTGAATTGTTGATTTGCTTGGATAAGGACTGATACTCTTTTTCAACGATTGCATTCACCTGGAGACTGCCGCACGACTGGCTGGTCTCAGCGCGGTCTCTGGCCTGGTCAATGATTGACCGTCGATCTTTGATGGGATTTGTGATTTTAGCTATACCGGTGTTTACACCCAAGTCATTGAGGTTGTTTTCAATCACTTCCAGCGCCGCCATTTTTTGGCACACCACTGCCACCCGGAGGTTCTGAGCAACTGCTGCAGTGACGAGGGCTGTTATGGACTGACTTTTTCCTGTTCCTGGTGGGCCATGGAGTACGAGGTGCTCACCTTTGTTGATGTCTATGATGGCACTGGCCTGGCTTGGATCTAGGCGGTTTGCACCCAAAGAGGCCGTCAGAATCTTACCATCGGCCAAATTCTCCAATCCCTCTTCATTAGTTGCCAAATCGCGAATGATACTAATTTTGCCTTCAGCGAACTTTCCCATCAGCGCCCCATTGATAAGACTCAATCGATAGGGTTGAGCTTCGTCGGTAACCAGATCGGATTTTTTTGTGAAAGGTATTGCTTCGAGAGAAGCGTCAAAAGAGGGGGCAAAGCTGGACTTTACATTGGGGTTGTCTTCCAGAAATTGTTGGATTGCTGCAGGGAATTCTTCCATGAAGTCGTTCAGCTGCTGGCCGTCGGTGAAACGCTCGTATAAGGCAGATAAGTCAATTGAGGTACTGTCGCCCTCTACCAACCCCTCTAATGAATAGTTTTTCGAAGGTGCATCTTTCGAGGCCTGGATGGACCAGGTGTTTTGTCCCGGTTTCAAATCGATATCCCAAATAAAAAGAGGAGCAGCATAGCAGTTTGAGCTGGCGCTCCGGTTTTCTTGCACGAGGATGGGAAAGCCTATTTTGAGGGGATTGCTTCCTTTTTCTTTTTCTTGAACTCGACCCTGATCGAACAGAGCAGAGAGTTTTTTGGTCACTACGGCTTGGTCTAGTGCAGAATCCAAATCAATCTCAGTTGGACTGTAGTTTACACTTCCTCCACTTTTGAAGGCCGCGAGTAATCGCTCGGAAAACCCAGGCTGGAAGTCATCCAATCGCGCCAAGTCCAACTTGGTGCGCGTGCGTTTGAAATCGCCAGGAAGGCAAGACAAGAACAGTGACCGCGAATTCTCTTGCTTGAGAATGTAGATGAGTTGTTGAACCTTTTGCTTGGTGATGAGTGTCATGCGCGTAGGATAGTTCGAACTAAATTACGCTTTGTATGATTAAGTGAATGATTTAAATTTTTCTATCAAATCTTACGCTCACGAACAATGGTATTTCCGCAATCATGATGGACTATACTGAAAAATTGAAATGAAGAGCACACTCGCAAAGGCAATCAGAGTATCGGAATCTTACCTCGCGGAACGAAAGAAATTTGTGCGGGAGGCAAATAGCGAAGGATTGGAACCTTGGCTCGGAGGCAATGACAATTACATCGGTCGGATTGGCGAAATGGCGGCCATGATTTACTTGAGGGAGACGCATGGTTTAATGGTTGCCAACGCTCGA
>Ga0209223_10000961_pt1 | contig 32679 bp, 31 predicted proteins | sample COG_06_FD_184750 | JGI IMG/M metagenome (GOLD analysis project Ga0209223, IMG submission 184750) | Pelagic Microbial community sample from North Sea - COGITO 998_met_06 (SPAdes) (version 2) | ecosystem: Environmental > Aquatic > Marine > Neritic zone/Coastal water | place: Helgoland, sampling...
TATAGATTTCGCTTGCATCTTGTGCGATACTTCCTGTCCAAGATTCCTGAATGGAGCCATTTTCCGGCGTTTTAAGGAATAAATCTGCATTTTCAAGGGGAATTGATCCGAGATTTTGAATTTCGGCACCTACGGTTAGATATCCATTAATATCTTGAACAAAAATCGTCTCTATTGCCAAATCGTAAAAAGCTTCTTTTATGGTAAACGTTTGAACGGATGTATCACGACATCCCAGTTGGTTATTCACAATGAGCATGACATCTATACTTGAACCATTAAGGTTACTTTCATAAATTACCTCATTGAGGTTATTTGTATTGTACTCTAAGCCATTTCCATTCCCAAAGTCCCAGTATGCTGAATCTATATTCAAACTTTGATTAGTGAAGAGCATCGGTGTTTCTGTAATCAGTGTATTTGGGGTTACTGTAAATTCGGCAGCTAATTCCTCAGCTACATCAACCGTAAAAGAAGTGTCTCTAACACATCCCTGATCACTTGTTGATTGTAAGGCAATCAACTGAATACCTTTGGTTGGGAACTGAAATGCTGTATTAGTCTGATTGTCTGAAAATTGAAGGTTGATCAACCAATTGCTTTCCGATAAGGATCCAATAGGGATTTCAGATAAATCGGATAAGTTCGTCCAAGTATTCATGCACGCTGGACCTACTTCATAATTTAGAATAGGGTTGGGATGAACAGTTATGTTTTGCTCGGTAGAATCTACACATCCGTTATTCGCTGTCAAAACGAGTTGAACGGTATACGCTCCATATTCTTCAAATGATTTTTCTTCGGTAGGATTAATAGCGCTTGAATTGTCACCATAATTCCAAGTGTACGTTACAATGGAAAATGTATCAGTGATGCTACTATTATCCGAAATTTCCAATGCGTTCAGCTCACAAGGGTTTACAATGGAGATGTCAGCAAAGGGCGCAGGTTGAACGTATACGGATTGTACAACTGTATCAATACAACTGTTGGAATCAATGGCAACAAGCTCAACATCATAGTTTCCAGTTAAGCCATAAGAATATGAGGGAAAATGCTCTGTACTTGTATTGCCATTCTGATCAAAGTTCCAGCTAAATGAATTTAAAGGGACGGCATAGTTGTTTGATGGAGTAAAGTCTATTTCTTCATAGGGACAATAGTTTGTGGTTACGAAACTAATGATCGGTTTTGGAAATACTTCAATAACGAAGATTTCTTTATTCGAACACCCTTCTAACGTCGAAACTTCCAGAAATCCAATGTAAATCCCAGAATCTAAATATACTTGTGTTCCCATACTCAGGAAGACACTGTCTAATTCACCAAAATTCCAAACCACTTCAGATATATTATTACCCGGAGGAACTGTGCTGCTTTCTGAAAAATTGAATTCACTCCCTTGACATATTTCATTTTCTATGGAATAGGATAGGGAAGGGGCGGTTCCGATTATTGTGATTTGTATAGTATCTTGTCCAATGCATCCGTTTGAATTGGTTGCCTCTATAGCGTATAGTCCGCTATTTTCAATAATTATCGCCTGCGTAGTATCCGTTGTAGACCACTGGAAGGACTCAGTTTCATTATAACCATTTGCAAATATTATGTAATTACCGGAGCATAATGAAGTATCGGGTCCTAAGGATATCGTTTCCGGAAACAAATCTTGATTAAAGTATAATGTATCGGAATAGGCCAGACAGCCCAAATCATCGGTAACAATCAATGAATATTCTCCTTCAGAAGAGATTTCAAGAGTTGAAGAAATGTCATTAGTACTCCAAAGAAAATTATAAGAATTATCCAACCCTGGATTCCACTGTATAAAGTTATTTGGGCAATATAATTGTGAGCTTGGGTATTGAATGGATGGGTATTCTATAAAAACAGAATCAATTTGTGTATTGCCAAATATATCTAATACTGAGACATGAATCCACCCTGATTCATTAGTTTCCACTTGAGAGGAAGTCTCTCCTGTAGACCATTGATAACTTATAAAACGATTAGAGGCATCTAAAACAGTCTCACAGAAGTCTGACTTTATTATTGTGTCTGCCCCGAGATCGAGCGCAGGTATGTATTTATTCTCTAGATATTCTCTTACCATTACTCGTTCAGTTGAATCAAGATATTTATTGTAAATAATAATTTCAGCGAGATCACCATCATAATGAAATGCTCTAGCTCCGGTATTTTTTCTCATACAACCAATTACTGCGTCATCAACACTGTTATAAGTAATAAAACCTGTTTGATTGGAGGTTACGCTTGGAAATGAATTGATTTTGAGTATTCTTTGTCCTGCAATGTAAGACGCTTCGGTAATGTAGGCGATGTTTTCTGTTAAGTTATCTACCGAATTAATACTCGAAACATTAATAGTAGATTGGGCTTTTTGGTTTTTATACTTAATACTAAACTTGTCGGATTGATAAGATCGACTAATCATAACTTTAGTTCCCGAAGTACTATGTGGAACGCTAACTATAAAAATCGAATGTTCGTAGTTGGGTAAAGAGTTTTCATTCAAAAACATAAAATCGTTAAGACCATCAAATCTTATGAGTGAATTACCATTTAAATATTGATTGTTATGGATCAATTCTGGCCATACAACGGTGTTTGTAGCCGTACTTACATCTAAGACGTTTTCGCTTAAATCTAATAATTTAAAGACTAAGTTATCTCCATTTGTCTCAACATTTGAACTATTCACCCACAAATGAAGACTGTCAATAGTATTCAAATCGGTTTGACTCAAGCTTCGGCTCGATGAGATAAGAACACAAAATATGATAATATTTTTAATCATTTTTAGTCTTTAATAAAAGTGCCTTTTAAGGCATCACCCACTCCAAAAAAGGTCAAATTCCAATTTAAGAAAATTTTAACTGACTTTAAAATCACACTTGTCTCCAGTTTGTTTCTCATGACCTCATCATCAGAGGTTTGGGAAATAAGTTCTTGATTTGAAGTTGCTTTACTTGTTTTAAGACGAGTTAAGCTTATTCCAGTTGCTTTGATGTTTTTTGTTCTAAATCCTTCTTTTTCAAAAACATATTTCAGTGTCTTTGGTGTATAATAGCTCAAATGTTCGGGGTAACAAAGGACATTGTATTTTTCTTTTAAGCGATATCGCAATAATGAATTGAAATTTGGTGTTGTACAATAGACCAGTCCACCTTTTCGCAATATTTTATAGAAATTGGCAAGTTCCTCTTGAGGATTATTTATATGCTCAATAACTTCAAATGAAGTAATCACATCGAATTCTTGACTATCGTAATTGTTAGGGTTTAATACCCCTTTATTCATTTTGATTCCTTTTTTTGAACATATTTCGATCGCTTCATCAGTAAATTCTGTACCGTATACTTCCCAACCTCTTTTTTTAGCTTCTTCAAGAAAATATCCTATTCCACAACCTACATCAATCAATTTATTTGTTTTTCTATAGGGCTCAAAGGAGTCCAAAATCTCATGGTAGCGTTTAATCGTTAACGGAGATAAATAATCATTTCTACCATAATTTTCATAATGTTTTTCCAATTCACGTTCCGTTGGAATGGGTTCGCAAAAGACAAATTTACATGATTGGCATTTTACAAGATAATGTTCTTCATATCCTTTCAAATTCTTTAAAGAAACTGAGGCACAGAGAATACAATTTTTATGTTTGGTCATAGTTTATTAATTGCGTCTTTATAATTTCTGACATTATTTTTGTTTGATTTCTCCTCGTAAAAAACTCTAAATTTTTTGGATCCGGTTTGAAGTCTACATCTGGATTCGTAATGAAATCCTCTATTTCTCTCGCCGTATTAAGTATAGTACCTAGATTATGCTCGGTAACAATATCATCAAGTAGACCATTGTCTCCAGGAATAACCAATATAGGTTTACCACAAGCTATATAGTTATAAGTCTTTGCATATATAGCAGTGTAATTTTCATCTGTAAAGTTGATTAAATAATCTGCTCTTAAATTCATTTTATTGGCCTCTTCTTTTTTTAATCGAGGTGTAGTTACTAAAATACCTTTTAATTTCTCTTTATATTTTTTAACTCGTTCCATTTGATCTGGGAAGTATTCTAAACCGACTAGGTTTAATTCAATACTGTACTTTGAAATCTTATCAATCTCCTTTAGGTAAACCAGTACATCCAAGAGTACTTCGATTCTCTGTCCATTTGTAAGTGTTCCTGTATGATTTAAAATTAACTTGTTTTGATTTTGTTTGGTAGTTTTTCTACAAGTAATATGATTCCAAAATCCATTGTAAACATATTTTGTTTTGATCTTTGTGAATGTTTCAAGTCGATCTGCTAAAATTGGATCAATCGTTGTGATTAAATCGGCATTTTTTATATATTTTTTTTCTGCTTTTAATTCAACGCTCCTTATTAGTTTTATGAGGCTATTTTTTTTAATCGAAGTTACATGATTGAGATACCACCCATCTCTGTAATCTGCAACCCATTTTATTTTATACTTTTTTTTTAGTTTAGAGCCATATTTAAATAATATAAATGGTTCTCCAGTTGAAATAACTAATTCTATATTGTTGTTATCTAGGTATTTAAATGCTTCTTTATATATTTCCCTGTGTTGGTCAAATAAGGAGATGTTAAAACCTAATAATTTCTCAATTAATGTGAAAAACCTTCTTATTAAACTTAAACGCATGCCAAAAACAGATGTCATCCATAAACTTGGGGTCATTATTTTTTTAGCTCTGATAATTGTACCTTGGGGTGTAACCTCTTCTTCCCTTTTAGGTAAAATTGTTTTAAACCGACTGTTACCTGACTCGATCCAATTTTTTGTGATTACTACAGGGTATAAGTCATAATCTTTAAAATATATAAACCAACTATATGGACGATCTGCCCCAATTGAATTTATTGGAGGGAAATCGTTACAGAGGATTAAGATTTTGGGATTATCGGAATTCATTGAGAACATTAATTACCTTTTGTATCTCCTCATCCTTAAGTTCAGGAAACATTGGGATTGACAAAATTTTGTCTTGGTACTCAAAAGCGACTGGAAAATCATCTTGTTTATGATCCATATGATTATAACATGGAAGAAAAGGCAATGCCGTAGGATAATGAATGGAGGAACCTATTCCATTTTCTTTTAAATACGAAATTAATTCTTCCCTATTATCTGATCTGATAACAAATAAATGAAACGCATGGAAATATGACTTATTGACAACAGGAATTTTGATGTTGGGATTTGTGATTCCAAGAAGATACCTATTGCCTATATTATTTCTGGTTTCAATCCATTTTGGGAGGTAAGGGAGTTTTACATTTAATATAGTGGCTTGGATAGCATCTAATCGGCTATTCCTTCCTTCTATGATATGGTTATGCTTACCTTCTTGTCCATGGTTTGCAATCATCCTAGCTGTTTTGGCGATTGCATCATCATTAGTAACCATACATCCTGCATCTCCAAATGCACCCAAGTTTTTTCCTGGATAAAAACTAAAAGACGCCGAATGCCCAAAAGTACCAACTAATTGATCATCTATTTGTGCTCCGTGTGCTTGAGCACAATCTTCGAGAACTTTTAAGTTAAAATCTTTTGCTATTGACATGATGGTAGTCATATCGGCAGGTTGACCATATAAATGAACAGGTATAATGGCTTTTGTTTTAGATGTAATATTTTGTCTAATTAGTTCAGTATTAATGGTGTAATTATATGGGTCAACATCAATAAAAATCGGAACCCCTCCAATAGAAGAGACAGCTTCAGAGGTTGAAATCCATGATATGGCTGGTACCAAAACCTCATCACCTTCTTTGATTCCCATTGCCTTCAAAAGAATTTCTAAAGAATCAGTTCCATTTGCACATGCGATACAGTGATTTACTCCAATATACTCTGAATAAGATTCTTCAAACCTTCGTACAGATTTACCCCCAATAAAGGCAGTGTTATTAAGTGAATCATTGATACAAGAATCAATTTCTTCCTTCAAATTTTGGTATTGTCTTTTTAAATCAGCAAATGGAATCATATTTGTCTAATGAGTTTTGCTGGATTTCCAGCATAAATACCTGATTTTGTTATGTCTTTTGTTACTACACTTCCTGCACCAATGACAACATTTTCTGTTATACTAACAGGCAATATTGTAGCATTAGAACCAATGGAAACGTTATCACTAATTTTTGTTGCCTTCCACTTATTAATATTTCCGCCTGCTGGACCCCCGTCTGAAAATGAATCATTAATGAATACAACACCATGTCCGATGAAACAATTCTTACCAATATCTACAAGCTCACATATAAATGAATGAGATTGAATTTTTGTGTTTTCACCTACAGTAACATTTTTTTGAATTTCAACAAATGGACCAATAAAAACATTTTCTTTTATTGAACAACCATAAATATTCACAGGCTCAATGATTTTAACATTTAAACCAAACTCTGAATCAATGATTTTTGATTGTATCAGTTGAGGTTTATTATCCATAAATTTCTTTGTATATCTTCTCAATAATTTCAACTGTTTTCATTCCTTCAAACATATTTGTTGTGATTTGAGCATTATTTAATAAAACATCTCTAACATTTGTATATATTTTATCGTGATTTGACATGCTGCCCTTGTATTCTCCATAATTATTGGCTTTGTTTCCAACTTCCATTTTAGGTAGTGATTCCATGTTTTCAACATCAAAATATTCAAGTTCATTAAGGTATTGTCCACCTATCTTCACTGTACCTTTATCACCGAACAGAGTCAAAGAACCCTCCATGTTTTTTGAATATGCATTTACCGTATAGTTAATCGTTCCGATTGCACCATTGTGAAATTTTAGGGCAATTACACCTGTATCTTCGAATTCAATGATTCCTTGGTGCATGAAATTATTACTGAAACCAGAAACGTCTTGAATATCTCCGTTCAAATAATAAAGTAGATCAATGAAATGACTAAATTGTGTATACAAAGTACCGCCATCTAATCTAGATGTGCCTTTCCAACTATTTTCATAGTAGTTTTCGTTTCGATTCCAGAAACAGCTTAGTTGAATATTAAATAAGTTCCCGAGTGAACCTTCTTCTATGAGTTTTTTTACGGCTTTAACAGGTGGGTTGTAGCGATTTTGTTTGATAATGAATAATCTTTTATTTGATTTTTCAGCCGCTTGCATCATTCTTCCACAATCAAAGGAACTTATCGCCATTGGCTTTTCACATAAAACATGTTTTCCTGATTCCAACCCGAGTATACTGTGTTCAGCATGTAATCCATTAGGAGAACAAATAGAAATAATGTCAATGTCTTTTGATTTCAGAAGATCTTGAATTGTATAATATACTTTTGCCGAATATTTATTAGCCAAGAGGTCTGCTTTTTCAATATCTATATCACAGCAGGCAATCAATTTACATGATGTTGTGTTTTTTATGTGTTCAGCATGCCTTTGAGCAATGCGCCCGCAACCAACAATGGCAAAGTTTATTTTTGATTTATTCATAAGCGGTTTTTAATCTAATATGTGATAATAAATATGTTTTAATTGATCAATATGTGAATTAATATTGAATTGTTCAATAACCTTTTCTCGGTTTATTGTTAGGTAATTCCATGATTCTATTGCCGACATCTGCTTACTGTAGGATTCAATATCATTTTCTTGACAAAGGAATCCATTAACTCCGTGTTCAACGGCTTCTGGAATCCCACTATGATAGGTACTTAGAATTGGTAGTTCCATGGACATGGCCTCAATTATTGAATTTGGTATCCCTTCTTGATCACCATTTGGTGGGGTTAGACTGTGGTGCACGAAAATGCTAGATTTCTCCATTTCACTAATAATTTGTTCTCGATTCATTCCACCTTTAAATAGAACCTTATCCTGTAAATTAAGTGAGTCTACTAATTCTTTACATTTGGTCATATTTTTTCCGTCACCAACAAATACAAGTCGACTCTGTCTATTTTCTCGGCTTTTAATGTAATTACTAAAGGCCTTAATAGTTATTTCTTGTCCTTTTTTATCGTTAAAATTACTTACCTGAAGGAATACTGTATTTTCTAATCGAACATTTTTCATACGTTTGAAAATATCGGAATCAACTCCAGTATATAATATATTGGGTTTATTTCGGAAACGTACACCTTTATTCAATAGGTTGTTTTTTAAAGAATTTGAAACAAATATTGGGTGAATATTCTTTTGATTTAATATTTTTTTCAACCAACTCACATACTTTTTGTTGTGCAACTTGTATGACGCGCCATACCCCCTAAAATTAATTACGATTGGTAAATCAGTCTCGTAATTTTGTATGAGTTTTGCCGCTTCATAGGAAAACTGACAATGAATTACGTGTGGATCAAATGCATCTATTGCCTGTTTAAGTTTGTTCGCGTATGATTTTTCTTGCCAATTGAAAATCAATCCCATAGCCTCAAGTCTCCAACGAACTTTTGATTTGAAACTAGATTCAGGGAAAACAACACGCTCTGAGTTTTGACCTAAATTAGAATTCAATTCACCATCAACATATGATATGTATTTGGTATCGAAATGATTACTCATAGCCTCTACATCCTGGCGGATAAAAGTACTTTTGTGGTAATCGTAACCCGAAAAATATAGGAGTCTTTTCTTTTTCAATAGAAATCAATTTTTGATAACCATTTTTCATGTCGGAGATACCATTCTACTGTTTTTGAAAGTCCATCATTGATATTTATTTTTGGTTCCCAGTCAAGAACTCTTTTTGCTTTAGTAATATCAGCATAAGTAGTTAAAACATCAGCTGAGTGAAAAGCTTCTCTCCTTATTATTGCTCTTTTCTCTATTAGGTTTTCAATTTTTGAAATGATTTCGTTCATCGAAATGGGGTTGTTACCCCCTCCTAAATTGATTATTTCATAGCCTGTTTTTTTCTCTGAAGCTTTTATTGTTCCTTTCGCAATATCATCGATATAGGTGAAGTCTCTAGATTGAGTGCCATCACCATATAACACCAAGGGTTTGCCTTCCTTAATGCTTTTAATGAATCTAAGTACACTCATGTCTGGCCTTCCCGCAGGACCATAAACTGTAAAATAGCGAACAATAGTAACGTCTAAATCAAATTGATGATGATAGGTATATCCCATCAATTCAGCCGCTTTTTTTGTTGCTGCATAAGGGGAAATGGGTTTATTCACTGATGAATTTTCAGAAAATGGCATTTCACTATCCGTGTAAATAGAAGATGTTGATGCCATTACATATTTACTAATGCCATGCAATCGCATTAAATCCAGTAAGTTTAGAGATCCTAAGAAATTCGTTTGAGCGTATATAAATGGGTTTTCAAGACTGTATCTAACACCAGCACGAGCTGCCAAATTAAGCACCTTATTTATTTTGTTATTTTCAAAGATTGGTTTTAATTCTTTATAGTTTTCAATATCAATAGGAAAAAAATCAAAGTTTTCAAACTTTTTTAGGATGTCTAAACGGTGTTTTTTTAGTGTCGGATCATAGTAATCATTGAGGTTATCAATCCCTATGATGTGATGGCCAGATTCTAGAAGTATTTCTGCAGTTCTCGATCCTATGAAACCTGCTACTCCGGTAATTAATGTTTTTTCCAAGTTGTTTTTTTTATTGTTTTACTTCGGTAACCTCAGTATTGTTTCAATACATTTTAGTTATTATCTAAAATTAAAAGAGGATGAGATCATTTTATCTGTTTTTTTGACTATTTTTTGAAAGCTATATAATCATTTAGCCCCATGATTTTCGCTGAGGGTTTCCAATCAAAATTTTCTTGTAAATTTCAATTAGTTTTTCACAGTAGTTCGATATATCAAATTTTTCAGCAAAATGAAAAGCATTAGAGGATAAATTTTTATGTAGTTCTCGGTCATTTACAAGGGAAATTATTTTTTCTCCAAATTCTTCAACATTTTGATCATTAATCAGATAACCATTTTTGCCGTTTAATACGACATCTCTATTGCCTTTTCCATCAATTGAAATAACTGGTAAGCGTGCAGCCATAGCCTCTAAGAGTACAAGGCCAAAGGATTCATGAATCGCTGAGTGCACGTAAATATCTGAATCGTTTAAATAGTCTTGGACATTATCAACAGTACCTTTAAATTGAATCCTTGATTCTAATTCTTTATATACAGATAGGTTCTTTACATTTTTCATTTCCGGGCCCTTTCCGAGAAAAATGAGTTCGACATTTATTTCTTTTTTCACGAGATATGAAACTACCTTAATCAAAAAAGCTTGATTTTTATTTTTTGTAAAACTACCTACATTTATAAGTTTTATTTTTTTTGAATCTATCGGCTTAAAGGGGCCCTTTCTTTTGAATAATTCATAGTTTATCGCGTTATGCAGTAATTTTATATTTTGAATAGGTTTCGGTAAAACTTTTTGAAAATATTCTCTACTATCATTTGAAATCACAAGAAAATTATTTCTACATATTTTATATTTAGGCATAAGCCAATATTTTTCATAAAACTGTGTGAGTTTCGTTTTGTTAAATAAAGATTTAAATGAGAAATTTTGAAATTCTCGAATATTGCTATGGCAATGTGTAAGATATGTGACTTCGGGATAAATAACTTCTCTAGTTAATATTTCTGCCCAAAACAGATGACTATGAATAATATCAGGTTTAAAGTCTAAAATAATTTTTTCATACTCAGAAGTGTCAATATATGATTTACCTAGTATTGATGGTCGTACTTTTGATTGACAATAAACGATGTTTAAATCTTTTGTCATGTCTTGAAATTCGTTGATTTCGTCCAAAACAATCAATAAGACTTCCACTGTGCTGTTCTTGTGTAATTCATTACAGATATCAATACAAATCCGTTCTGCTCCAGATTTTAGTAATGACCGAATTACATGAGCAACTTTCATGAAAATAGAAATTTAAATCTATAACGTATTCTGTACATTAATTTGACAAATAGAATGTTTAAAGGATTGATTTGTTTCTTCCATTTATTCGAATAATCTTTATAAAGTGTGTTGCCTGAAATGAAATACATGGCCATCATTTGTGGAACATGAACATTTTTTTGATAATAGACCATGACCAATTCTTTTAGAAATTGACAATAGTAGGACCAGTATCCTGAATCATATTTGTGAATATTGTCGTTTAATGTTTTTAAACAGGATAAATAGTCTTCTTCTGCTTGGGCATCTATATTCAATTTGTAAGCGTCATAGATTCCAAAAACAGCGTATACAAATCCATTGAGTACATATGATGGTGTTTCTGAGGGGTACTCTTCGAACCACAGATATCCATTTTCATCAATTCTTCTCACTCCACCTTGATCTTTATTTAATTTTAGAAAACGGTATGCCTTTTTTGCCGTTTCCAAATAATCGTTATTGTCAAATAGTTCATACATCCTGAGGTAAAAGGATATGGCTTTACCTTGGGTAATTCCTAATGCTAATCCAGATTTTAAACCGTATCGTGCATATGGCGTTTGGCTTTTCCAAATTACATAGTTATCAATTTCTGTCTTATTTTGATCTAACCAATTTATAATTTTTTTTAACTTTTTTTTGTTTCCCTCTACATTAATCAATCTTAAAACCTCTGTATGAAGAGCAAATCCATAGTTCATGATAACAACTTGATTATAATATGCTTTATCTCCTTTCCCCATTTTAGGTATTCCTTCAGAGTCAAATTCACCATATCCAGAATTCGTATAGTCTGCTAAAGTTTCTGTTAGGTCTAAATAATAAAATCCAAGTTTATCTAGACTTAATGGTTTTATAGCATGTACCTGTGTGTTTTTTTTATAGTTCAATTTCTATTTTTTGATGTATTCAGAAATACCTCTTTTAGGGTAAATTTTGAAAAGTGTTAACAAAATGATGAATTTGTGTTTATTCCACGAATTAAAGGGATCTTTTACTATTGACCGTATTAAATACTTTAGCGCTTTTAGTTTTTTGTCGGTATATATAAAGTGTTTGAAAATACTGAATTCTGCATGACTTTTTTTCAATCTGATAACCTTTTTGGATAAATTATTTTTATATGATTTACTGAGTTGATTTATGAGGGTTCTATTTTTGAATACGGGCGCGCTGTGTTTCAAATGTATTGACCTATCATCATGGTCAATTATGACTACGGTAGGGGTAAGGGTACATTTTATATCCGTATTTAGAATTATTCGCATCCATAACTCGCGGTCTTCTCCTATATTAATTTTTGGATCAAATAGGTCTTTATCGAAAAAGTTTCTTTTAATACAAACTTGTTGAGAGTGAATGTCGGATAAAAAAACTTGTTCGAATTTATTTTTTCGAGAGATGAATTTATCTCCTTTTTTAAGAGAATATATAAAGCCAATATTCTCTGTGTTTTTTATGAATTCGTGAAAAGTAAGTAAATGGTTGTTTAAGAAGGTATCATCGCTGTCTAAAAAACATATGTATTGTCCTTTTGACTTTAAAATTCCATTATTTCGAGCAGTACTGCGTTCTGCATTTTTTTGGAAAATGTATTTGACTCTTTCGTCCTTTAAGTATGGTTCTATCACTTCCTTTGTAGAGTCTGTAGAACCATCATCAATTATAATAAGCTCCCAATCTGTAAATTCTTGTTCAATTACGCTATTGATGGCAAAACCGATTAATTTTTCTCTATTATATGTAGGAATAATTATGCTGAAAAGCATAATTACTTCTTTTTGATTAAGACACACAAATCTTCAAGAGGTCTGTTATGTGTAAAAGGAATGCTGGATCTTCTATCCCAAATAGATAGAAATTCAGTATAAACGTTTCCTAGGGATTTCTTAACCACAAAATCTAAACCTTTTTTATCGTAACACCATAAATGAGATTGGTGCGGTAAACTATGCGTAAATACTGAAAAATAGAAGCTTTTAGGAGCATCTTTTCCCACTCGTCTTTCCGCCCATAACTGAAAAGGACTAGGTTCTTTTATTGTCCCTTTTTGATACATTGAAATAAATTTGTTTAGATCTGGCACCGTAATTAAAACGATTCCATCGTCAGCAAGCAATTCAAAAACATTTTTCAGTACCTTTTCACCATCTTCTGGAGTAAAGTGTTCAAATACATGTTGCATTCTGATGAAATCAAATTTACCAATCTCTTCTTTTTTTGTTTTATTTAAGGGTTCAATTGCATTCCATTGAAAAAAATTATCCGATGTTTTTATGTTTTCAGGAGGATAAAGGTCACAAGCACTAAAACCTTCTGACATTGATTTAGTTGCTCCTACATCTAGCCATTTTCGTTTTGAATTATTGATTAGATATTCTTTTAGCGTATTTTTTTTTGATTTATATCTATAATGATAAGAATACAATGTTTTAACATATAATTTATACGCTATTTTATTTATTATTTTCATGCTTTAATAATAATTTAATTAAGTTCGTTTTTCTCAATACGATACCTCATTAATTGATTTTATGAGTTATTAAATAATTTTCAATTATTTCTTTGTTCGATTTAAAAAAATATTTATGTTGTTTTTTATGAATCGTTTATTCCAATCTCTGAAAATTAAACTGAATCCATGAAATTTGATTAAGTGAAATTGAATTTTAACGAACCATATCAAAAACCGTATAATTTTTTTCTCTCTGGCATAGTGGTATGAAATTTGGCTGTAATTGAAACGATTGTCATTCAAATATTTGTTGTATTTAAAATTGGTCATCTTGTTCAATTTCTTATTGGTTTCAATACCATTTTTCATTTTATAAATAAGGTTCGTATTCGAGACAATTCCAATACCTTGACGATAGACCCCAGTATTATCTTTAATAAAACCAATCTTTGAATTCTGATTAAGCATAAACAATAAAACCCAATCACCATTAAAGGTTTTTGACATTAAGGATCTCCAATTTGTTTTGTTTATAATTGATTTTTTTTTAAACATTAAGGTTAATGTTGTTGGCATGATTCTTTTATCTAATAAATAATTCAAATCAAATACGTCATCTAAATTTTTATCATCGGTCTTTAATTCCCCATTGGAAGTTAAAATGGAATTATTTGTGAAAACATAGTTGCAGGATTTATTTCTTTCGAGAAAAGTAACTTGCTTCTGTAGTTTATTTGGGTCTGTCCAATAATCATCACCTTCACAAATAGTAATATACTTGCCTCTTGCCATTGGAAATAATATATTGAAAAGGGCATTTTGTTTTAAGAACTGATTTTCTTTTTGATAAACGACTTTTATTAATTCTGGGTACTTAATTTCATAATTATGAATAATCTTCGCATTATCATCAGTTGAGGCATCGTCATGAATTAAAATTTCGTAGTCGAAATATGTTTTTTGTATAATGAATCCTTCAATACAATCTTTAATAAAATTTACATGATTGTAGGTCATGCAACAAATACTAACTACTGGTCTCATGAAAGTATTTTACTCTTTTACGATATATCCTGAAGGCATCCAAATGTTCGGTAAAACTTTCACCTTAGCATTCGGTAAAATTTCTCTTACGGCTATTGTTTCTCCCGGAGACAATTCATGATTGTATTGATCCAGTATAAGGATTCCACCGGGTGTTAACCTTTCCCAAACTAGAGGCAGAGCTGCCTTTACAACTTTATGCAGTCCGGCATCCATAAAGAATAATTTGAATTGCATATGTTTATTTTCATCAAAAAAACCTTTTAATTCGGTAACTACGTCCATTTTATGAATAAATGCTAGGTTTTCGAATCCTTGTATATTCCTTAATTCAATAAATTCATCATAATCTTGTTTATAACTACCTGTTTCAACTTTCATTTCAATATCATCCTCACCAGTGCCTTCAAACCAATCAAAACCATGCACTTGTGTTAAGGATTCTGACTCAAAAATTTTCACCAATTTCGCGAACAGAAAAAACGAAGCTCCTTTATAAGTTCCTATTTCCCCAATATGACCGGAAACTCCTAGAGTTTTTTTATATAGTTCATACAATCCTAATACTCTACTTAAAGACATATGTCCAATATAACATGTAAAATGTTCCATGAAATCATTTAGAGAGATATCTTTTTTTCGAATAAAGTTTAGGTATTCTTTATAAGATTCTCTTCTTTCATCAAACCTCATATATTCATATTTTCCTTTATGTTCTGCCATAATTATGTTTTTAATTAATCTTTTTTAAGTTCTGCATATCCGAAACCTACTTTCCCAAAATAATTTCCGTTGTAAAATAAAAGATATTTAGATTTGTCACAAATCATATACGGGTAGCACATCATCTCACTATCCCAACCAGATTCACTTTTTTTAATACCGATAGAGTTTTCTGGGATTCTTTTCCAATTGATTAAATCTTTAGAAGTTGCCAACCCTAATCTATAACCAGCATCTATTTCATTTCTGAAATTTATACCTTTTCTGTAACAAAACCACATATGATACTCATCATTCACCAAAGAAACTCTTGGTGCATTTTGAACTTCATCATCAATAATTGTTTCTATACAAAAATCATTATTTACAATCCAATCAATACCATTTTTGGAAGTTGCTTTTTTAACATAATAGAAGACTTCTTTTCTTCCATCAATTTCTATCCATTTCGTTGCAGAAGAATAAAACATATGAAAAGTGTCATCTACTTTTATAACTGACGGTCCATTTACTAAAATTGGATCAAACTTATTTATTCCCAATATAGGACCATTAAAAATTTTCTTAAAAGTCTTACAATTATCTTTACTCACAGCAAGTCCTATAGTAGTAATGTATGGCGTAGATATTCCTCTCGACCACCCAGTGAAATACATATAGTATTTATTTTCCCCTACTTTTATAATATCTGCAGGCATTTGTCCAAATTCATCGAAACTCCCAAATACCCCATGGGTTAAAACAGCAGACTTATTAATTTTTAAAACGTTACTAGGATTTTTTCTGTCAACATCTATATAACCAATTGAGCTTACTGGCATATTTTCAGTAGGATAGTGACGTGTTGTGAAGAAAATTCGATAAATATCCTTTAGAATAATGGGTGTAGGCACCTGAGCATATTCTTTTGACCATTTCAATTCACCATTTGGCTTGAATATATGCCCTTTTTTAATCCACCTCATCGATTTTTTTAAGTTTTAATGTAAATGAAATTTTAGTTCTTTCAATGAATGCTACATCATCTATAATTCTAATATTAAAAGATTTACGACTGATTATTTTTTTTTTGATTAAGTGGGTGACAAAATATTTTTGATTTTTGTCATATAATATGGCTCCTTTATATTGCTTTTGCGATCTTATTTTATTTTCAATTTGAGTTATTGAATCATTAAAACAATCTATGGTATAATCATTTTCGTTTATCGGTTTGAAATACTTCCCACCCTGAATAGGATTCAATGGTAAATTACCTTCAAAATATAAAATTAAATGATCAAACATTTTTTCAAATCCTTTCTCCATTTTATATTTAATATCCTTGGCATCATCCGACAAACTGACATCTATTTTGTATGTAGATATTAAAAGGCCTTGATCAATTTTTTCATTTATCTTATGCAGTGTAAACTCAGACCTCACCTCATTATTTAAAATAGTTCTTAGGATAGGGTGAGCGCCGCGATTCGTTCTAACACTTCCAGAATGAAAATTGAACATTTCAAATCTAGATGTAAGTGAATGAGGAACAATCAAATCAAGCTGATAAATTAAAGCAATTTCTTCTTCCTGCTTGTCAATTAACTTTTCAAAATCCTCCTTCGTTTCGAAAGTTAATAAATTAAGTTCATACTGATTTACTCTTTGCTCGTACTTTATTGAAACTCTTTTCTTTTCACATATGACAGTCCGTAATTCAAACTTTTTACAGGAAATTATAGCATCGATAATAGAAAATGAAGTTCCTATGTAAATTATTTTTTTCTTCAAATTGATAGACCTCCATTAACATTTAAAACCTCACCATTAAAAAAATCATTTTCAATAGCAAATTGAGCAGCAAGAACAATTTCGTTTACCTCACCAGTTCTCTTTAATGGAGTTTTTCCGACCCATTTTGCTAACATCTTTTCCTCTAAGGCATCATGAGCTCCAATGGTGTTAATAAAACCAGGAGCAATTGCAACAGATCTAATATTGAAAACACCTAACTCTTTTGACCAAACTTTACTCATGGCTTCGACAGCTGCTTTTGTTGCAGAATATGCGGTTTGACCTGCGTTACCTTTTGCCGCAATGGAACTAATGTTAATAATTACGCCTTTATTACGACTTCTAATCATTTTATTAGCTACCGAACGTGTCATATAAAAAACTGCATTTTGGTTTACTTGCAGAACTTTATCCCATAAATCTATGGAATGTCTACTTTCAGGACGGCTCAAAATATTAATTAAAGGAGCATTCTTCATGATACCTGCATTATTTATCAATACATTAATGCTATTCTCTTTTTCGAAAATTTCATCAACTACAGATTCCACCTTATCATTAGAAGAAACATCACATTTGAATGTATGGATTCGATCTTTGTTTTCTTTTTTTAATTTTTCTAAGGAGATAACATCAATATCTAAGGCATAAATAGTTGCGCCTAGAGCAGCGAAATGAATAGACATCTCTTTCCCAAAACCAGAGCTTGCACCTGTAATTATTATATTGGTTTTGTTAATATCCATTATAATTAAATGTATTTAGCTACTGTTTTTTTAATTGACACAAAAGTAATCATTTCAGCAATATCGTCTCCTGATATCTCAATACCAAACTCATCTTCTATTGACACGATTAAATTCATGTGTGTTAAGGAGTCCCAATTGGCCACATCATCCATACCTAAATTGAGGTCCGTCTGTTCTTTTGAAACTTTTAATGTTTCGATTATTATTTCATTTATTTTATCCATTTTTTAAATTTTAAACTCTAAAGCATGAGGACATTCTCGTGAATTGTGCGGAGTTTAATCGGTGTGCTTCAGTTGGTTCTATTAATAACACTGTTTTTTCTTTTAAGCTTTTTGTAGTTAATGTATTAGCACCAATCATACATTCTACTCCTATTTCAACTTCATTGCCAACAGCCGCACCTAAGCCAACAAAAGAGCTATTTCCAAGTTTTGTAATACCTCCAATGAGACAGCCTCCTGTTAACCAACAATTATCCTCAATAATAGCGTGATGACCTACCATGGCTCCTCCCCAAACAAAAACGTTATTTCCAAATTGCACGCATGGTTGTATAATGGCATTATCCATGATTATTGAATTCTCACCGATTGTGAAGTTACTTTTTACATACGGACTAATGTAACTGGCGAATGCATATCCGGTATTTTTAAAATGTTCATATTTGCGAGTTCGCAGTTTGTTTATTCCTTGATAACCAGTAGCTATAAAAACTGTATATTTATTTGGAGGATATTTTTCCTGAACCTCCGACATCTTTATCAGGGGTTTATCCAAAAAAGAATCTTTAGTTACAAATACATCGTCCACTACATATGCAGATATAGAGTATTCTGAATCTCGGTTGAAATAATAACTTATTGCCTCAGCTATTTTTCCAGCACCAAATATTATGAGTTGTTTATTCATATGTCGAAATTTTCTTTCAATTTAAGTCTATTGATTTTACCATTTTGATTTTTCGGTAAGTTTTCAAGATAAAAGTAATCATCTGGCATCATGTAAGCAGGTAAATAATTTAGTAATTCAACTTTAACGTGATCTTGATCCTTATTTGCTGTTCGTAAATAAGCAAATATTTTACTTTTATACTTCTTATTATCTATGTAAACCACAGCACTTTCCTCAATAAAGTCAATAGAATTCAATGCGTTTTCTATTTCTTCCAATTCAATTCGGTATCCCATTCGTTTAATCTGATTGTCTTGTCTGCCACAAAAATAGAACATCTCATTGTCTACATTTTTTTTAACGAGGTCCCCACTTTTGTATATCACTTCTTTTAAGGAATTATTTATTGGGTTTAAAATAAATATTTCATTTGTCTTGGTTTGATTATTGAAATATCCAATACCCACGTTTGGACCACCAATATACAACTCACCAATATCACCATCTCTTACCTCTTCTAGATTTTTATTAAGCACCTTGCCATAGAAATTAGGTGCCATAAAGCCTAAAGGAAGTAATTCGTCATTTTCTATATCTGTGGGTTTAACCACGTAGGATGAACATATACAAGTACATTCTGTAGGTCCATATACATTAATAAACTTAACTCTACTTCCCCAAAAAGACCATAACTTTTTCAATTGATTTTTCGGAAATCCTTCACCTCCAAATGTGACTATTCTTAATGTCATTAAATCTTTTTCTTTCAATGCTCTCATGTTTAATACATAAACGAGCATTGATGGAACACTAAACCAAATTGTAGGATTCTTTGAATTTAAATAATCAAGTAACCTTCTTGGGTTTATAGTAAGATTTTGGGATACTGAAATAATCGATGCCCCCGTAAATAAGGAAGAATAGAAATCAAAAACTGAATTATCAAAATGCATCGGATTAATGTTGGTGAAAACATCTGTTTTTGCGGTTTCATATGTAGTTTCGGACCATTTGATGAAGTTTAAAACATTTTGATGAGATATAGCCACACCTTTAGGAAACCCAGTAGAACCTGATGTAAACATAATATAAGCACAACTATTTGAATGGATATACTTCGTCTCATCCGGTAATGATTCACTGAAATCGTCTAACTCATTTTGTCCATTTAATTTTCGATAATCAACCAAAGATACGTTGGCGATGTCTTTGCCAAATCTGGTTGTTGGTAATGATGAGTCGTAATGAAATAGTATTTTAGCATTACTAGTTTCAGTCATTTTAATAAATCGCTCTCTTGGACTTTCGGGGTCTAAATTCGTGTAGGTAACTCCAATTTTTAAACACGCAATCATTATCGAATATGCTTCAACTGATTTATCGTTTAAAATAGCTATCGTATCATTTTGTTTGATTTTTAAACTGAGAATGTAATGAGCGATTTTATTTGATAATTTATTAACGTAATTGTAGTCAAAATCCTCATTTTTAGTAACAACAGCAATCCTTTCATCAAACTTTTTTGAAATACGATCAAATAACAATCCTAAATTATATACGTAGCTATTATTTTGCACTTAGATTAATTTGTAATTCTCTAACATATCTTTTATTTCCTCCTTTGAATTGAACATCAAAACATCTATTATTGATAAACCACCAATAAACTCTGAACTGAATTGTTTATAGCAATCGATATTGTTTTGAATAAAATTTAATTTCACACCTCTCAATTTAAAGTCTTTCTTTTCATATATTTCTTTCCCCCCAATTGGGTTAATATATTCAGTACAATTCGCGTGTTTGCAAATTTCTATCAAACGCTGTTCTTTTTTTAGGTTTATTGTGTCCGAATAATTTTCTGAAGAGACTTTGAAATCTGTTTTTATTTCTAAATAATTGGACACTTCCTGAATGCTGTGTCCAGCTAAATTAGAGATTGAATTAAAATTCTTGTAAAGAATATCTTCTATCAACGAAAATATAGTTTCAAAATGAGGAGCTTTCTTGTAATTATTTTTTAAGTTTTTTAATAGTTTCTCAATCCAGTCGTCGTTGTAACTAATTTTGGTTTCCTTTATTAAAATATTTTGAGATACCTTTTGTAAAGGAATTGTAAAAAGATGTGCTTGATTATTAATAAGTATTTGATTTCTGTTGATCCAGCCTTTTTTTATAAAATTAACATCATCGAAAAAAACAAATTTATCAACAGCATTAACTAACTGAAAGTAACCAATATATGGAAATAGATATGGTTGGATAATCGCTATTTTCATGAGATCAGTCCAATATAAATTGTTTCTTATTTTTGTGATCCGGCAAATCACAAACTTCCGCAGAACCCATGAGTTTTTTGCGATTTTTTGCTACTGAATTGTAGACAAATCTTTTCAAAAATTTGGGCGAAAAATTAAAAAGTTTCAAAAGGCTATAAGGATTTTTAAATTCACGTGCTACTTGAAAAAAGGCGTCAGCGCCAACATACAATTGTTTTTTATCATAAAAAACGATTGAATCCAGGTTACTAGGAAATTCGTTTAATTCCATTTTTAATTCCTTACAGGTCCTGCTCTGTAAAGGAGAAAAATATACATCTTTAGTTTTTATCCAACGACTGACTAACTTTACTGTTTTATGACAAAAACCGCATTCACCGTCATAAAAAAGAATTTTTTTATTGATCATATTCATGGTAGTACTTTGGTTTTATTATTCCTTTTTTAAACGGATCTATTTGCAACTTATTGAATTCGTAAAAATCTAGAGCTTCGGGATAGATTTGTGTTTTATTATCTTGAAACGAGTAACGAACGAATTCTTGATACTCATTATCGCGCCATTGTTTATAATTTCCTTTATAATTATACGGCTGTTTAAGTAATTTGATCTTCACTTTAGCATTTACTACTTGACTTGGTTGAGGTACATACTCTAGGCAATAATTTATTAATCCATCAATCTCTTTTTTTAATTTATTTTTTCTGTAATTTTCAAGAATATCTATGTTGCTATAAGAATATTGACGTAATTCCATAATTCGAAAATTAGTCAGAAGAAATCTTTCATTTTGAAAAAATGGATAATTCATATGATATGAACCATCAGGATTAAAAAATTTAATAGGTTCGATAACTTCTCCATTTTCGGTTTCAAATTCAACTTTAAATATATACCTTTCAAATAAGTGATAGTAATCAAACAATGGAATAATAAATGAGGGCTCATATAATTGAGGTGGTCTAGAAAGGCTCACAACTGTCATTAGCACCTCATTTCTCCAATTAATCGTGCTTTTTTCATCAGAATTTGAGGCAATTATGAATGGTCCAAATTTTGGGTATTCTGAAGCGTATGCTTTCGAGAAAGTTCGATAAAACTTCGGATAAAAACCACTAATAGTCCACCAAACTAGAATTACATAAACGAAGCTATATTTAAAGCGGCTACTTGATTTTTCTTGGTATTTGTAATACGAAGTCTTATATGTTAGTGAGATGAAAATCAGAGAAATTACTAATAAAGTTGGGCCACAGTACAATCCAATTCCGTACATCCCAATAGAGAGAAAAAGTGCAAACAAGCCAATGAAAACCACTGACATGAATCTCGTTTTTTTAAATACCGCAAGGGGGAAAATAATAATTTGCGTAAAAATGGCAAAATAATTCATTGAGATCATCAACCACTCATAATCTAATATAAACCAAAATGGTTTTGGTAATAAACATGGAGTATTTAAAGTGTAGTAGATTCCATATCCCGACATCCATACAGGATCAAAAAGTTTAAATATCCCGGCGCATGTAATCAACATTGCATATGAAAAAAGCATCATTAATACACCCGTTGCATTCCCTGGTTCTTTTTCATCATTTCCTTTCCATAAACTTGGCGGTATGAATATTGCATAAAAAACAAATGGCATTTTTATAAATGTCTCAATTGAAAAGGGAATTAAAAGACCACCCGTTAAAAAAACAATTATCCAGCATAATCTGATATATTTCCCAAAAAATAAGGAGGTTAGTACAATTATGTATATCGCATTAAGAGTATAAACAAAAAGTTCATTTTGAGAGAATGGAAACTCATTCATGGGTTCGAGTCCAGAACGGACAAGCGTAATATGTTGAAGTGCAGTAAAAATGGAAAAAACGCAAAAAAGTAGTCGAGCGTATTTGAATAATTTCGGTTTAAAGAAAACTATAGAGGTTTTACTAAGTATATATTTTTGAGTGTGAATCACAGCCGCGAAAATTGATAATAAAATGAAAAGAAGAAAGAAAAGTCGACTTATTTCTTTTGGAAGCAGCTTTATCTCAGTAATATAAGATAAAAGTAATATGAATAAGCCTGAGAATAAAAGCTTTCTTTTATTGCCAATGAACTCATGAAGTTTATTGAGTAAATTGATCATTAATTTTTTTGGTTGAAATTATTTATTATTGAACAAATTTTAATCAGACTACTCTCCTTTAAACCAAAATAATTCGGGAGACAGAGTATAGATTTTGAAATTAAATCAGACTCAATCATTTTACTATTTTTTTTAAGGTATTTTAGTTGATTTAAGGACGGGTAAAAATATCTTCTTGGGTGAATATTGTTTTTTTCTAATTTTTTTTTCGCTTTTAGTAAGGAATTTTCATCTTTAAAAATTAACGGAAAGTAGCTAGAATTCCAATAGGTATTATCCCGAATCCTAATTGTTTTCCCGTTAATAATGTTTGAATTGTAGAACTCAATGATATTCTTTCTTTTTTCAATTATATCATCCACGTATGGTAAAACGCAAAGGCCCATCGCAGCATGAAGTTCAGACATTTTACCATTTATACCTAGTCCATTAAAATTGAGAGGGCCATCATGTCCAAAATTATGGTGATGAAATAGTTTGGCAAATAATTCTTCATTCTTACAAATTATTGCACCTCCTTCACCGGTGTGAAATATTTTAGTGGCATGAAAGCTACATGTACTCACATCTCCGTATTCAAAAATACTTTTTCCTTTATATTTAATTCCAAAACAATGTGCTGCATCGTATATAACTTTTAGGTTGTGTTTTTTGGCAATTCGCTCTATTTCTTCAACATTACATGGGTTTCCGTAAACGTGAGTTGCAAGTATACAGGTCGTTTTTGATGTTATCGCCTCTTCGATTTTTGTTTCATCAATAGTAAGATACTCAGGATGAATATCAACAAAGACCGGTGTACAACCTTCCCAAACAATTGCTGCAGTGGTTGCCACATAACTGAACGGCGTTGTAATAACTTCTCCATTTCTACCTAATGATTTTAGGGCAATTTGCAAAGGAATAGTACCATTATTTGTACAAAGGATATTTGCGTTACGTAGATTTAAATAATTAGATATTCCCGTTTCTAATTCACGCACTAATTCTCCGCGATTTGTCAACCATTCGTTGTTGTAAGCACGTTGCACTTGTGCCATATATTCCTCGATTGGAGGTAAAAAAGATTTCGTAACTGTTATCATGTATTATTTAAAAAGTGAAACAACTTTACGTAAGGGTTTTAAAATTAACATTCCGAGTCTGAACTCTCTTGAATTTTTATAGTAATTTTCTGTAATTTGAGAATCCATTACATTTTTTGAAATTACATCTTCAAATGGAATACTTCTTCTTTGACAAGCTTTGATTTTTGCATAGATCCCCCATGCTCTTGCTTTCGGGAAGTTGGCATGTGTTGATATTCCGCTACTGTGAACTCTCCAATAATAAAGTCGCTGATCTGTGAAATTTATTTGTCCAACTTCCTCAAGTTTATAATAAAGATCCATATCAACTGCTCTTTTAAATGACTCATCTATTCCTTCAGTTGCGATGTATTTATTCTTTTTAAATGTGGCAAAGTGAGAAACACGACCTTCGTTTTCATCAAGTAAACTTACCTCTTTATTATAAATAATTTTTGGTTGGTTTTTGCGTGGGTTTAACTGGGGGTCACAAACAAATCGATTTGAAAATATCAATGAATATTCGGGGCCATTTATGTGCTCCTTAATCATAATATCAAGGGCCTCCGTTGTTAACTTGTCATCCGGATCGAGGAATCCAAAAATATCTCCTGTTGCGATTTTAGTGCATTTGTTTTTCGTAAATCCACAACCTTTGTTTTCCGAATTCACATCAAGAATAATTCTCTTATCGTTTAAATATTCCTGAATTACGTCTATCGATTCATCGGTTGAGGCGTCATCAACGATAATGATCTCCCAATTTGAATAGCTCTGTGAAATGACACTATCAATAGCTTCTTTAATAAAAATTGCATTATTATAGTTGGCTATGAGTACAGAAAATTTCAAATTCATTATTTCTATTTATTTTTCATGCGACTTTGAATGATTTCATCTTTTTTTATTTTTAGAAATCTGTACGTATTGTAAGATTGGATACCTCTCGATTTTCTCAATCTGAAAAAATGAAATAAACTTTGGAACAAATAATGCTTTTTCAAATAGGATATACGTTCGTTGAAATCATCATCCGATAAGTTTATATTCGCCAGTTCGATTAAAAGGCTTCGGAACTTAAATTTTTGAGATACATCTTTTTTAATGACACGATCACCTCTGTCATGATAAATTTTAGACTCAGGTACAATGGCTAAGGTTAACTGATGGTAATTAAGTCTTTGGCAATAATTTACATCCTCACCGTAATGATAGAAAAGTGAATCAAAAAGGCCAACTTTTTCTATACATTCTTTTTTAATTAACCAAGCTGCGGCGTTAACGAAGTTAATTTCATAATAAGGTTTGATCGTATTTACATAGAGGTCTGACATAAATAAACATGGAGTATTAACCAACTTCGGAGCAACATAAAATGAAAAAAGTTTATCTAATGCAGTTCCTTCTCCATTGAGGTGTATAGGGCTAGCTACACCTATCTTTTCATTCATGTCTAATACTTTGACTAACTTTTCAATGGTGTCAGGTTCTAAATAAGCATCTTGATTTAAGAGGAAAACGTTATCAGCACCTTCGTTTATGGCTTTTTTAATTCCAATATTATTGGCTTTTCCGAATCCATGATTTTTATCTTCTTTTAATAAAATTATCTCTGGATAGTTTTTTTCAATAAATTGTACTGTGTCATCTTGAGAATTATTGTCTATTACAATGGTTTCATATTTCTCATTAAGGTTCCTAATGGAACTCATAGTACGCTCTATCCATCGCATGGCATTATACGTTACTATTATGATAGATGTTTTTTTTAAGCTCAATAAATTTTCGTTAGATTCAATTGCATTTGACGTAAAGTATTTTGAATCAAATTAATATTAAATTCTAGTTTTTCGTCATCTTGTTTATACTTATTTCCGAATTGTATCGCTTTTCCTCCGGCGAATAGTACATATAAAATTAACGTGCTGCTTATATTGTAAAATGTGACATTCTTATTCTTTTGAACATACCTTTCGATTAGCATATTTGCATCCAAAATTTCGTAGTTCAATTTATTTTCTTCAAATATTTTAATAATCTCCTTTTTTAGAGGCCACTTTTTTTCGAAATCTGGGTGAAACTTGAGATAAAAGATTTCCTCATTTTTGAGAGAATGATCTTTAATTAAAGATTGAATACATTTTAAATAGACAGAAAAATCATTAAAAGTATGTGGTGAATCTATACCAAGTATATTTTTGTACGTAGCTGATTCATTTAACTTTTCGTAGGCATCGTGATTAAAATTAAGTTTTATTTCTTTTTTTTTCGGCATCCAATGAAATGCAAATTCATTGGTGCCATATGATGCGTAATATTTTCTATAATCGACGCCAAGGGGTTTTGAGTCGTGTATATTGGAGTAGCCGAATGACACTAAATTGTCCATTGATTTAATTATAAAGTCACTGCGGTAGGCGGGGAGCCCCTCCTCGACAAAAGAATATACCTGACATTTTTTGTTCATTAAGAGAATCTTTTCTCTGTAATTTAATAGGTGTGGGATGTATAAATGATAAAATGTATTATTCAATTGCCTATTTATTTTCTTTGTAAATGAATATATTTTTAATCTATTCCTCAAAAATTGTTTCCTACTTTTGGTTAGTTGAATATTATCAACTTCAATAAAATGGATTTCTTTCTTAATGTTAATTGAAGAATTAATATTTCTTGGGGAATAGAAAATACAATTCTCAAGATCTAATTGTTTTTCTTCTATTATGGTTAAGTAATTGCTTAATGCAATAAAATTACTTGCGTAGAATAAGTGTTTCAACTTTGTTGATTTATTCGACATATTTAAAATCCATTCTTGTGCCTTTCGAAAGATCTGTATTAAACGTTTTTCCAATTAACTCTTCCAGGTATTTCGGATGTAGTCCGAATCCCGGACGAATTGACCGAACATTTTTATTTGTTATGGTTTCCCCACATTTTACATCTTCAGTTATATACAATGACCGACTAAAATTTTTGCCGGCCTTTTGCTTTTCTGTTAATCGATAGTCAACCTTACCAATCCCTTTTTCTACCTCACGAATTGCTTTAACCATTTCTGTAAATTCCATCTCATTCATAGAAAATGAGGCATCAGGACCTCCAATCGAACGGTCTAGTATGAAGTGTTTCTCTATGATTTTTGCACCAAGACACGCGGCTGTAATAGGAATGGTACTTCCCATGGTATGATCCGATAGTCCTGTAATTACATCGAATTTCTTGGCCATATCTTGAATCATTTTTATATTCGCCTCCTCAATTGGAGCAGGGTAACTGGATGTGCACTTCAATAGTGCAATATTATCATTGCCCATTTTTCTGCAGGTTTTTAAGGCCAATTCAATATCATCTTGTGTAGCTATTCCCGTAGAAATAATAATGGGCTTTCCTTTCGAAGCCACATATTCAATTAAGTGAATATCGGTGATCTCAAATGATGCTATCTTATAAGCAGGCACATTTAATTTTTCAAGAAAATCAACTGCAGATGAATCAAATGGTGATGAAAAACATATTAGACCTTCTTCTTGCGCAACTCTCATTATTTCGGCATGCCATTCCCATGGAGTGTATGCCTCTTGATAAAGTTTATGTAAATTTTGTCCATCCCATATAGTGCCTTTTATTATAAAGTCATCATTTTGAGAGTTAATAGTCATAGTATCGGCTGTATACGTTTGCAGTTTAATACAATCGGCTCCAGCTCGTTTTGCTGCTTTAACCGTTTCTAAAGCTGTGTCCAAACTTCCATTGTGATTTGCAGATAATTCGGCAATTATGAATATGTTAGATTCAGAGTCAATGATAAAATTATCAATATTCATTTTCGCTTAATTAATTGATCTAATTAAATGGAAGGCTTCCGCATAGTTCCCTCCAATTGTAACACCCCAACGTTTTGCCTGAATCTTCAAAGATTCAGGCGATCTTGGATGTGGATACTTTCTACTTTCGAACTCATAAGATTCCATTCCTTTAATTTTTGCATTTAAGTTTTCTTCATTGAAGGAAATAAACATATTGGGAATAAAGTGTTTTGGATCTGAACTTGCACGCCATTCGGTTCCGGATGGTGTTTCAAAGGTTATAATTGTTTTCACTGATTCATTCTCCATAGGTCTGCATGCTGTTATAGCAGCCTCGAAGGTTCTTTGATGATCTATATTAACATCTCCACCATGATGAGTAAATATTATTTCAGGTTTAAAAATCTCTTTTTCTTTTTCAATCACCTTGACAATGTCCAAAAGTGCTACCGTGTCAAATCTATTATCGGGAAAATCATGCATGCTTACTTCATGATATCCAATAGCCGATTGAGCCGTCTCGATGTTTTGCCGATGAATTTCTAACTCCTTTTCCCAATGTTTGATATCTCGTGTCTCAGATCTAGAGGTTATACCTTCTCCCAGAATTACTACACGTGTTGAAATATTATATTCTTCAATGAGTAAATTCATGCTAGCCCCTAATCCCAAAAGTTCATCATCAGGATGGGCGACAACAATTAAAATTCTTTTATTTCTTAGTGATTCTAACATAGGCTTTTAGTGATTTATCATTCTCATATTTAACATCAGAAAATTCAAGTGTTAAATGTTTTAATTCTATAAAGGCTTTAGGATAACCTTCCGCATCAAGCATTCGAATATGATCAAATGTACTTTTTAACGAATCAAGATTATGAATATTCCCATCTTCTGGTTTTCTTCTTTTGAAGTAAACTGCCTGACCAACTTGTTCTGAAGGAACCAACTTTTCGCGAATAATCCTAGAAATCATCTTTTGAATAACTCGGCTACATCTATTAAATATTTTTTCTGCGTCACCATCTAGGGATAATTCGTGTTTGAGATATATCGGTCCCGAATCAACTTTTTCTACCACCTTTAAAGCTGATATTTTGGTTTCGGCATACCCTCTTATTATGAGATTCTGTAGAGGGCTTCCTCCTCTTCCAAATGGAAGATCTGTCATATGAAATACGACACATTCATAACAATCGAAAATTATACTTGGAATAATATGTGACCAATGAGGAATAAATATCATTTCTGGATTAATCTCTGAGAGTTTTTGATAATTAAAATCTTCTTTTTTATTGATTCGAATCCAATTAATGTCAGGGAATTCCGCCTGAAGATGTTTAATCATATTATTATTCCATTTTTTCTCAGAAAGAATTATATAATTTGGATTCATAATTATATAATTTTGGTGTAGATATTCATTTTATCAGTATTCGATTCTTTTTTAAAACCTAATTTTTCAAATATTTTGCAAGAGCTAATATTTTGTTTTTTTACTGAAGCTTTAATCAGTGATTGTTTTTGTAATTTTTTAATCCCCATTTCAATTAGTTTGCGCCCAAAACCTCTGGATCTATATTTAGAGTTAATTGAATAATCAATTTCCCAGAAATTAGCGTTGTATTCAAATCTAATTTGCCCAATTGGAACATCAAATAATTCTAAAATAAATATTTTACAATTTTGCTCATTTATTCTAGATAAAAACCACTTTTTATGATCTAGCCATTTAATTTGGTCAGTATTTATAGAATTATCCCTAACGGAAATATTATTTACCCAATCAAACAGGATTCTGATATCTTTTTTTTTCAACTTTCTGAGGTTTAGACATTTATTTATAGTTTTTGAATGTATAATTACGTCTATGAATTTTTTATTGAATAAACAGTGTTCCTTTAAAACAGCTTCTTTATCAAACCCTATTTTTTCAATTGCATCATATAGTTGTGGTCGAAGGTCGTAGGCATAGGTGAATATTTTGTGTAACAAGATTTCTTCAAAGGCAACCTTTTCGAGCAAAGTAATAAAGCTTCTCCAAAGTGTAATGAAATATTCCGATTCTAATTTTGTATCGATCACAAACGAAATCTCTGCATTTTTATCGATCCAATTTATGTGTACTAGCCCCCCGTAACCGATGCAAATATTTTCTCTCAAAAAAGAAAACAGAATTTGATTGGGATTTTCCTTTTGAAATAACTTCGCGATTGTATTTTTGAAATATAAATTTTGATCTTTTTCCGTTAAAGGTTTATCCTGTCGCAGATGATATATTTGATCATTTCGCCATTTCATTATTTCTAATCGATCTTCATATCGAATTGGAACAATTGAGAATCCATTTTGCTCATAAGATTGATTTTTCAAACAAATGTATTCCGACGGCAACATGTCATTTAATTTTAGTTTCCCGATTTAAAGTATCTATTAACTCTTTATCGGTCTTATATTTCAACGTGAGATGAGAATTTATTTTTGCGATTTTAGGATTTGAGTCTAAAAACTTAAAAAGCTCATAAATCGAAAAATCTATATTATTTATTTCAAAATGCTCTTCGATTTTATTAAACATATTTAAATCTTCCTGATAATCAATGGTCAATCTGTAATCTCGAACCAATTCTTCTGGTAGTTTAACTTTATTTATTACAAAGTGTTCAGGATTATTTTGAAAATACCAGGTCATATATTCAGAATAATTTGCAGAAGGAAAATGTTTTTTCACTTTCTCTAATGCACTAGAATTAATTATTTCGAGGTTTGTACCTGCGGCAGCTTCTTGACCAACCGTATAGTCAGCACCTGATTTCAAGTGATCCTTCAGTAAAAGATCTGCAATTTCCTTTGACACATATGGCATGTCTCCCGTTACACGAATAAATACATCAATTTTTTCTTTTCGAATTATATCCAAATATCTCTGAATCACATCATCAGGGTGTCCCTTGTGAAAAATCACATTGGGATCATATGTATATTGAGAGAGTTCGGCGTCTTCATCAGTGGTAGAAGTGGCAAGTATGGTTTGGTCAATATTATCAAAACGCAAACAGTTTTTAATACACAATTCTACGGATGATAATTCTCCAATTTTTAGTTTCGCTTTTAGTTTTAAGCGTGAAGACTTTAATCTGGCAGCAATAATACAAGCTGTTTTTACTTTTTCAAGATCTCTATTCTTAATAGGTTCGTGCTGAGCTTTTTCTTTTTTTATTTTAACAAAACCATTATTAATCATTTTTATAATCTCATTATGGTTCATTCCTTTTAAATTTGTTCTCTTATAGGTTAAATCTTTGAATGAAATTACATCATTTTTACTTTTGTCTTTATTTAAAATAGGAATTTGAATCGTTTTTTCTAAGTACTCTTTTTCATTTGAATTAATGAAGGGTTCATTAAACAATTCAGAGTATCGATGTAGATTATCTAGTAACCTTGAAAACTGATTAATCTTGATGCTAGAGAAATAATCATACTCAGTTGGTAATGAGGAATGCATTACATGTTTTTCAATAATATCTGCACCTGACATAAAAGCGACCAATGGAAGGTTCATGGCGTCTGAATGCACGCCCTCAACATGATCGGCAAATACAATTTTATTGTTGTATTTGGATTTTATCATTTTTAATTTTGAAATACCACTGTCAACGAGTTTAGTTGGATAAGACTGAAATCCCACTTCAATGAGCACTTCATCAAAGGAAAGTTGTTCTTGGAAATAGCACAAGTAATGATCAATCTCTTCATAAGTCCTTCCAGCAATATTGATAATCAACTTTAATCCTTGTGTATCAATTTCCCTCAATTCTTTTAAAATGTCAAGGTTGTTTAAAACTGATGTTTGTAACTTAATTCCTTGAATATTTTCCAGCTGATCTTTTAATATTTGAACTCCATATGTATCGAATAGGTCAAGCCAAACCTCTTTTGTTTGTTTTGCCCTACTTATTATTTCTTTCCACTGTATTGGTGTGAAATAAAGTTTCTCGTATACTGGGTACCATTCATAATCTTTTACTGCAATTTGATCGTATTTCAAGGGCTGAAATTTTATTCCTGAAGGCTGAATTCTTTCAAATTCGTCGATCAATGAAATCATATAGTCAAAATCACCTCCGTGGGTATTTGCAACTTCAATAATTGTTCGATTTACTTTTTGCATATCTCGATTACCTTTTGAATAACAAAACTTTGTTCAATTTTGGTTAGCGTAGGATACATAGGCAGGCTTATACATTTTTTATAATAATTTTCTGCATTCTTGAGGTCCGCTTCATTATATCCGATATTAACATAATAGGGTAGGGTATGAACAGGGATGTAATGAATTTGAGCATATATTCCTACCTCTCTTAATTGATGATATAATTCATCTCTATTTTCAACCTCTATAACAAATAAATGATGAGCATTGTAACTTCCTTTGGTAAGTGTCTGGTATTTAACAATACCCTGTAGCGACTCTTTGTACCTTTTGGCAATTATATTTCTTTGAGCTACTCCTTCATTATTTTTTAAAAGTTGCGTAATTCCTAAAGCCGATTGAATATCTGTCAATCTATAATTATAACCTAATTCTTGCATCTCATAAAACCATCCTCCATGGTTTTCTGACATATTCATTTTCGTAATCCCGTGGGATCTCAAAAGGCAAAGCTTTTCATAAATTTGTTTTGAATTTGTGGTCACCATACCACCTTCGCCACAAGCAATATGTTTTACTGGATGAAATGAGAATACGGCGGTATCACTGTAATTACAGCTTCCAC
>Ga0209223_10000962_pt1 | contig 32645 bp, 35 predicted proteins | sample COG_06_FD_184750 | JGI IMG/M metagenome (GOLD analysis project Ga0209223, IMG submission 184750) | Pelagic Microbial community sample from North Sea - COGITO 998_met_06 (SPAdes) (version 2) | ecosystem: Environmental > Aquatic > Marine > Neritic zone/Coastal water | place: Helgoland, sampling...
GTATTAAATTATAGCCTTGCTCAATATTCTTTATAAAGTCTTGTTCTGTCATTCAGTTATAATTCTTTTATTTAATTTTACTTAATACTTCTCTCATTGACGCAATAGTCTCACTATAACTCTTAGAGTTAAAAATTGCAGAGCCAGCAACGAAAGTATCTGCACCAGCTTCGGCTGCTTTACCAATATTTTCTAAATTAATTCCTCCATCTACTTCTAGTCGGATATTTTTCCCTGATTTATTTATTAGGTCTCTTGCTAATGATATTTTTTTCAAAGTACCATTGATAAATTTTTGACCTGGGAAACCTGGATTTACTGACATTAAAAGAATCATATCAAGATCATTGATGCAGTGTTCAAGACAACTAATCGATGTTGCAGGGTTCAAAACAACTCCTGGCTTACATCCATTTTCCTTAATTAAGTTGATGGTTCTATCAAGATGTTCGGTGCCCTCTGGATGAAAAGTAATGTAGTTTGCTCCTGCTTTAGCAAAATCAGGAATTATTCTATCAACTGGCTTTATCATTAGATGAACATCTATTACGCTTTTAATACCATATTCTCTCAAAGATGCGCAAACCATTGGCCCAAATGTTAAGTTTGGAACATAGTGGTTATCCATGACATCAAAATGAATCATGTCTGCACCAGCATCTACTACTTTCTCCACATCTTCTCCTAATCTTGAGAAGTCAGCTGATAGGATGGATGGAGCAATCTTATAATCTTTCATATTATGCTATAAATATATATATTTGATGACTATATGTTAACAGAGATATTAATTATATTATAATTTTCATGATATTATATATTGATAATTAATGGAGTAAGAATCATGAATAAATTTAATATATTAACCTTTTTTATATGTTTATTTCTAACAGGGAATGTATATTCGGCTCAGTATGAAGTGAAAATGTTCAGTTCAAATAAAGGCGAAATGATGGTGTTTGAACCGGCAGTAATCAAAATTCAGCCCGGTGATAGCATAAAATGGCTAAATGCAAATCCTGGCCATAATGCTGCCTCTATCAATGAAATGATACCTTCTGGTGCTAAAGCCTGGAATGGTAAAATGAACGAAGAGATAGTTGTAGAATTTACGGAAGAAGGGGTCTATGGATATAAATGTACACCACATTATATTCTCGGTATGGTAGGGCTAGTTATAGTTGGTAATCCTGAATCGAATCTAGGTCAGTCTAAAGATTTTGCAGAGCAGGCCCAATCAAAATTTGCAACGAATAAAAATAGGTTTAGTGAGTATTTTTCGTTGATAAAATAATATGGGAAATTTAACTGACTCGTTAAATAAACACAATCTTTTATTCAAAGGTAAGGTAAGAAATATCTATGACTATGGCGATGATAGGTTATTAATTTATACTTCAGATAGAATATCTGCGTTTGACTATGTCTTTAAAGATGAAGTTCCAGGAAAAGGAATTTTATTGACCAAAATGGCAAAGTTTTGGTTTAATAAAACTAATCATATTATTCAAAATCATATTTTAAATGAACAACTGGATATGCCTGAAAATATTCAAAAGAATTGTATGTTAGTAACAAAAACTAAAGTTTTGCCTATAGAGGCAATTGTCAGAGGACACCTGGCAGGATCGGCATGGTCCACATATGAGAACACAGGAAAAATAAATAATATCAAAATGGTAAACTCGTATAAACAATATGATAAATTCAATGAGCCTATATTTACTCCATCTACTAAAGCTGAAGTAGGAGATAAAGACGAAAATATTAGTATCAAACAGATGCAGGATATTGTTGGGGTAGATCTTACTGAAAAAATTCAAAGAATTAGCATTGAGCTGTTTAAGTTTGCATATGATTTTGCAAAAGAAAGAGGCGTTATAATAGCAGATACTAAGTTTGAATTTGGTTTAGATAAAGATAATAAATTAGTATTAATAGATGAAATATTCACACCAGACTGTTCAAGATTTTGGTTATATAAAAATAATAAAATAGACTATAACTCTTTTGATAAACAATTTTTTAGGGATTATCTAACTTCAATAAAATGGAACAATAATCAAATTCAGCTACCAGAAGATATAAAACATTCTTTGCTAGAAAAATATCAGGTAGCTTATAATCTGATTACCACATAAAAATGAAAAAACAGTTTAAATTGTTTATAAGTGGAACGGGTACAGATGTTGGTAAGACATTTATTACTGAAAATCTAATTTACTTATTAAAATCTAAAGGGCTGACTGTAAGTCCTTATAAGCCAATTGAAACTGGATGCAAAAAAATCAAGGTTAAATTAATTCCTAGTGATGCGAATAAGTTTTATGAATTAATTAATAAAGAGATAGATATTGATTTAATAAACCCTTATAGATTTCAAGACCCAATATCTCCACATAGAGCAATTAAATTAGCTAATAAAAAAATATTTATTAAAGACTATATTGATAAATCAAAATTATTACCTAAAAATGATTATTTAATTATAGAAGGTGCTGGCGGCCTATATTCTCCTATTTCAACAGATGGGTATAATATAGATTTAATTAAAAAAATGAAAATTCCAACAGTACTTGTAGCTAAAGATGAAATTGGGGTTATAAATAATATTTTACTCAGTTTAGACTTGTTACTAAAACATAAAATATCTGTTCTAGCAATTGTTCTAAATAAAATGAATAATATTCAACCAAATCAAATGGATAATTATAAGGATATAAAGTCTTTAACCAAAACACCTTTAATTAAAATACATAATACGAAAACAAAAAATCACAAAGAATTCTTGAAGCTCTTAAAAATAATTTCTACTTAAAGATTCCCAGTGGATGAGGCAGAACATAACCTAGCTCTTTCTGCTAATATTTCCTGAGCAGCTGACTGATTATTGTCTTCACCACACCATTTATTTAAAGCTGATTGTTGTATAGCTCTTGCATAAGAAAAAGTTACTCTCCATGGCATTTTACTATCAGTATTCATTATATTTAAATGATTTGTTGCTTCATCATTGCTTTGGCCGCCAGAAAGAAAAGCTATTCCTCCTAGATCATCTGGACAGTTATCACTAAGGCATTTAATAGTCATATCTGCAACAGTCTGATAATCAGCACGTTTTTCATTCTTATCACCAGATATCACCATACTTGGCTTAAGTATAACTCCAGGATAATATATATTTATTGCAGTAAGTTGCTCAAATAAACATTTAAGAGTATCTCTTGTAATTTTATCGCATATCTCGATTGAATGATTACCATTTATGAGCACTTCTGGCTCAACTATTGGGACAAGATTATTTTCCTGGCATAGTGATGCATACCTGGCTAGAGCATTACAATTAGAAATAATACAGGATTCAGATGGTATTTGATCACCAATGGTAATTACACCTCTCCACTTGCAAAACTTTGCGCCTAATGATTCATAATTAGCTAACCTCTCTCTTAACCCATCTAATCCTTCTGTGATCTTTTCATTAGGGTGATGAGAAAAATCTTTTGCTCCAGCATCAACTTTAATTCCTGGTAAAATATTTATAGATTTTAAGTAGTCTCTAAATAATTGTCCTGTACTCATTTTTTGATGGAAAGTTTCATCAAAGAGAATAGCTCCACTAATATAATCTGCCAAGTTAGGAGTTGTAACTATTAGCTCTCTATAACGTCGCCTATTTTCTTCAGTTTCTGGTATATTTAAAGCAGCAAATCTTTTGGCGCATGTAGGCGAGCTTTCATCCATGGCTAATAGTCCTTTAGGTTTTGCCATCATTGTTTCTGCTGTTAGCTTAAGTATTTCTTTGTTCATCCTAACTCCATTATTAAATATATAGTTTTAAAATATTTTATTCTATTTCAATTAATTTTCCAACTTCTACAATTTTAAGAGCATTAGTGCCCCCACTTGTGCCCATTAAGTCGCCTTTAGTAATCATTACTAGGTCACCTTTTTTAACAGCACCTTTTTCTAACATTAAATCTATAATTTGTTGATTTGCTTTAGCATGAACATACTCTATATTTGCTAATTTTATTGAATATACACCTTTATAAAGACAAATTCTTCTACTAGTACTATCATTTTTGGTCATAGCATAAATGGGTATCATGGATTGTATTCTTGACATCCATAAAGGAGTAGAGCCTGTTTCTGTTAAGGCCGCAATAGCCTTTATATTAGACTTACTTGCACTATGTACTGCTGCCAAAGCAATAGTCTGATCAACTGTTTTAAAATTATCCTGTTTTCTAGCTATTGGTAAAACTTTTCTGTTAGTACTCTCGGCAATTTCGCATATCCTGCTTGCTTCCTGTATTACTTCAACCGGATAATGTCCAATGGCTGTTTCTGCAGATAACATAATAGCGTCAACTCCAGATGTCACAGCATTAGCAACATCAAAAACTTCTGCTCTCGTAGGAACTAAATTGTCAATCATAGACTCCATCATTTGAGTTGCAACAATTACTAATTTATCATAAGAAATTGCTTTCCTAATAAGCCTATCCTGAACTGCAGGTAATTGCTCAATTCCAATCTCAACTCCCAAATCTCCTCGTGCAACTAATAAACCATCACTGATTTTAACAATTTCATCTATATTTTCTAAAGCCTCATTGCGTTCAATTTTAGCTATAATTCCAATACGTTTTTTACCTATTATTTTTTTAATTGTTTTAATATCTTCTGCATCACGAACGAAAGATACAGCAACATAATCTATATCTAACTTAATAGCCTCTTTAAGATCCTTGATATCTTTATCTGTTATTCCTTTGAGAGAAAGTCCACCGCCTTTTTTATTAATGCCTTGTGATGATTTTAATTTTCCACCACGAATAACTTTTGTATATATCTTTGATTTAATAACATCTGTTACCTCAAGTTTTATAAGAGCATCACTCAATAAGAGTTCATCTCCTATATCTAAGTATTTGGGTAAAGATTTTAAAGTTAGCCCTACTGACTTAGAAGTTCCATTGTTTATTGGCAAAGCTGCATCTAATATAAACTCACTGTTAGTCTTTAATAAGATATGTTTCTTTGTACCAAACGTACCTATTCTTATTTTTTGTCCCTGCAAGTCAACAAGAGTTGCAACAGGTCTGTTTTGCTTCAACGATGCGGATTTAAGAATATCTATAATCTTAGCTGTTTGTTCTACAGAAGAATGAGATAAATTTATTCTGAAAACATCTGTTCCTTCTTTAATTAAATTAGAAATAATTTTTGCAGATGATGATGCCGGGCCTAGCGTACATATTATTTTAGTTCTTTTTCTCATATTAAATCATACCCAGTTTAGTCAATATAGGCATATCTTCTCCTTCGATAAACTTAAGCAATGATCCACCGCCAGTAGAAAGATAAGAAAAATCATTTTGAAGTCCAAGTTTCTCAATTACCGGGATAGTATCACCGCCGCCAACAATTGAGTATGTCTCTGAAGAAGCTATGGCTTCAGATATTTTAATAGTTCCGTTATCATATGGTTTTTCTTCAATATAACCCAGCGGACCATTCCAAAAAACTGTCTTCGATGACCTTATAATATCAATATAACGATCAGTTGTTTTTTCACCTATATCCAATATTTTATCATTAGATTGTAACATAGATATTTTTTTATTTTTAGGGTTATCAAGGCTTAAACTATCTGTGGATACTACATCTATAGGCATAATAATTTTTTTTGAATGTTCTCCATTTAGAATTTCTTTTGCTTCATTAATAAAGCTACTTTCAACCAAAGAGTTTCCAATATTATTACCCATAGCAGATAAAAAAGTATTTAATATACCGCCCCCTAATATAATATGGTCAGATTTTAATATTAATTTTTTAATTAATGTTAATTTAGTTGATATTTTAGCACCGGATATTATAGTTGTTAACGGTCTAGTCTGGGCAGATAATAATTTTTTAGCATTTATAATCTCACTCTCAAGCAAGTGACCGGCATAAGTATCTAAATAATCAGAAACTCCATATGAAGAGGCCTCTTTCCTATGCGATACTCCGAAAGCATCAAATATAAAAACATCTCCAAGTGAAGCGATCCTTTTAGATAAAGATAATGAGTTTTCTTTCTCTCCTACTTCGAATCTAACATTTTCACACATTATAACATTAGTTGTATCATCAAAATTTACCCCATCAGTCCAGTTTTTAACCAACATGACTTTCTGAGATAATAGTTCTTGAAGACGATCAGATACTCTTTTTAAACTATACTCAGAGTCATACTGACCCTCTGTTGGGCGTCCAAAATGAGATAAGATTATTATACGATTATTATTATCTAAAAGATCTTGAATTGTCTTAAGTGATTTGGTGATTCTAAAATCACTTAATATCTTATTTTCAAATACCGGCACATTTAAGTCTAATCTTAATAAAACTATTTTATTTTTTATACTTGTTTGTGATAATAATTTTTGCATTAATTATTTGCAAGAATTTTTGAAACATCCAACATTCTGTTTGAAAAACCCCATTCATTATCATACCAAGCACATATTTTAAAAAACTTATCATTCATCACTCTCGATAAACTCTCATCGTATACAGATGAATAAGATGAATGATTAAAATCTACAGAAACCAATGGGTCGGCATTATAACCAAGTATGCCTTTTAGTTTATCCTTAGATGCTTTTTTAATGATAGTGTTGATTTCTTCAAGCGAAGCGCTTTTGCTAGAATTAAAACATAAATCAACCAATGAAACATTTATGGTTGGAACTCTAATAGCAAATCCATCCAGCTTACCATTCAGTTCTGGTAAAACTAATCCTACAGCAGAAGCTGCTCCTGTTTTTGCTGGTATCATTGATTGCGTGGCAGATCTTGCTCTTCTTAAGTCCGAATGATATACATCAGTTAATACTTGATCATTTGTATAGGAATGTATCGTAGTCATGATCCCGCTTTCAATGGTTAGTTTTTCATGAATATCTTTTATTAAAGTTGCTAAACAATTAGTAGTACATGAAGCATTTGAAACTATTTGATGGGAATCATTTAGAATTTCATGATTCACTCCATACACAATAGTTGCGTCTACATCAGTACCAGGTGCAGATATTAAAACTTTTCTAGCTCCGGCTTTGATATGATTCATTGCCTTCTCCTTAGAAGTAAAGAATCCAGTACACTCCATAACAACATCTATTTTTAAATCTTTCCATGGTAGTTTTGAAGGATCTCGCTCACTTAAAACCATCACCTCGTCTTTCCCATCAATAGTTATAACGCTATCTTTAACCTCCACACTTTTAGAAAAAGGTCCATGAGCAGTATCGTATTTTAAAAGATGTGCATTTATCTTCGCATCACCTAAATCATTAATTGCGACAATCCTGATTTCCTCATTGTTATTACTCTCATAATTTGCTCTAAGCACATTTCTTCCAATTCTCCCAAAGCCATTTATTGCTACATTTATAGTCATAGTGTCATCCATTAGTTTTAATTAATTTTTTAATACTTTTAATAATATTATTTTTCGTAAATCCAAAATATGTTAATGCCTCTTGTCCAGGTGCCGATAAACCAAATGATTCCATTATAATCTTTGAGCCTCTTTTCCCAATAAATTTATCCCAGCAAACCCCTATGCCTGCTTCTACTGCTAAAACATTTTCAATTTTTGGAGGTAAAATTTTATCTCTATATGATTTTGGCTGAATCATAAATTGTTCCATGCATGGCATCGATATAACTCTTACCGAAATTCCCTTCTTGTATAAATTTTCTGCGGCCTCTATACATATATGTAGTTCTGATCCAGAAGAAATTATTACAGCATCAATTTTTTTTCCACAATCATGAATAACATAACCACCTTTCTGTATAGATTCTATTTGATTTTTAGATCTTTTTAATTCAGGTAAAGTCTGTCTAGTTAAAATTAAAGACGATGGTCCAGATAATTTATCTAAGCTAGATTTCCATGACAAAGCAGTTTCAGTAACATCAGCAGGTCTCCAAACACTCATTCCAGGAATAACTCTTAAAGTACTAAGTTGCTCAACAGCTTGATGAGTTGGACCATCTTCCCCTAAACCAATAGAGTCATGAGTGAATACATAGATAACCGGCAAATGCATTAGTGCTGACATTCTTATAGCGTTTTTTGCATACTCTGAAAAAATTAAAAATGTACTAGCATATGGACGAAAACCACCATGTAAGAAAATTCCATTATTAATTGCACACATCGCAAATTCTCTAACACCATAATGAAGGTATTTTCCAGAGAAGTCTTTTTTCGTAATTGCTTTAGACTCTGGCCAAAAAACCAAATTAGATTCTTTTAAATCTGCTGATCCACCAATTAACTCTGGTATTATAGGCCCAATTTTTTCAAGAACTACCTGAGAAGATTTTCTTGTAGCCATGGACCTTGAATTACTTTCAATTAATTTATATATATTTTTATCAACCTGAGTAGGTAACTTATTTTTTAATCTCCTTTGTAGCTCACTATAGAGCTTGGGGTATTTGCTTTTATATGTAGTAAGTTTTTTATTCCATGCTAACTCCAATAATTTTCCTTTATCCTGATAATCCCATTCCTTATAAATACTCTTTGGTATTTCAAAAGGTGGATATGTCCAATTTAAATTTTTTCTGGTTAACTCTACCTCATCTTTCCCCAGTGGAGCTCCATGAATGCCACTAGTACCTTGTTTATTTGGAGACCCATACCCTATGGTAGTTTTCATACAGATTATAGTAGGTTTGAGCTTCTCTTTTTTAGCTTGTGATATAGATTTCTCTATAGCCTTAAAATCATGCCCATCAACCTTATCAATTACATTCCATCCATATGATTCGAATCTTTTTTTAATATTTTCTGTAAATGCTAAAGCAGTATTCCCATCAATTGAAATATTATTCATATCATAAATAAGGATTAACTTACTAAGTCCAAGTGTTCCCGCTAAAGAACATGCTTCATGTGAAATTCCTTCCATTAGACAACCATCTCCAGCAAATACATATGTATGATGATTAATTAATTCTAAGCCAGGTTTATTGAACTCATTAGATAAAGATTTTTCTGCGATAGCCATGCCAACAGCATTTGCTAATCCTTGACCTAAAGGACCTGTTGTTGTTTCAACTCCTGGGGTAATATCACATTCAGGATGGCCAGGGGTAAGGGAATGTAATTGCCTAAAATTTTTAATATCCTTTATTGTAAGTTTGTAACCCGATAAATGAAGGAGCGAATAAAGCAGCATTGAACCATGTCCATTTGAAAGGACAAACCTATCTCGGTTAAGCCATTTCGGATTCAAGGGATTATGTTTTAAGAACTTACTCCACAAAACATAAGCAATGTCAGCCATTCCCATAGGAGCGCCAGGATGTCCAGATTTAGCTTTTTCCACAGCATCTAGGCTTAAGAATCTAATTGCATTTGATAAATCTTTTTTATTCATAAGATATATTAGTTATTACTTTCTCCATTTTATAGAACATCCAATACTTGATTCTTGCTTAAGCGGACCTTTCCCTGTTCTTGCAATTTCAAACATTGCTTTAAATAAATCACTTTGATTCGGATTCGATATATTCTTTGAACCCCTATCATCAAATCTTCCGCGATATTGTAATTCAAAATCAGCATTATAACCAAAAAAATCTGGCGTACATACAGAGTTATATTGTTTTGCCACTTCTTGGTCAGTATCAATCAAATAAGGAAAGCCAAAGCCATTTTTTTTAGAAACAATTTTCATATTCTCATACGAATCATCTGGAAACGAAATAAAATCATTTGGATTAATTGCTACACACCCAATCCCTTTCATTGCTAAAACATCTGTTTCTACAACAAGTTTATCTAAAATAACTTTAACATATGGGCAATGATTACATATAAACATTACCAGCAAACCTTTCGGGCCAGCGCAATCTTGTAGTGTCCAAGTCTTCCCATCTGTCCCTTTCAGGCTGAAATCATGGGCTTTCTCATCAAAATTACAGGCTGGAGTTGCTAATTCTGTCATGATAAATAATTGAATAACCCCCAAAGTATCCTTATTATATAAATAGTCAGTCTATTTATTTGTTTAATACAAGAATATTGATGATATAATACATCATTTTTAGGCAACTTAGTATCTTATGGCCAATTCAAATTTATCGAAAAGTAAGCAGAAGGAGATTAAAGAATTAATCGAAATAGGAAGAAAGCAGGGTTATTTGACTGTATCTGCCTTAAATGATTTATTACCAAATAATCTGTTCGATAGCGACCAAATTGAACAAATTACCAAACTAATAACAGATCTTAAGATAAAAGTAGTTGAATCTGCTAAAGATGCAGAAGAAGAAACTACTCTTAATGATGAAGAAGTTACAGATGATGAAGATAGTGAGATAAGCGAAGAAGAGGCTGTTGAGGTCCTATCCAGCCTTGATGAAGAATTTGGCAGAACATCAGATCCTGTCAGAATGTATATGCGTGAAATGGGTACCGTAGAATTACTTAATAGAGCTGGCGAAATTGTAATCGCTAAAAAAATTGAAGCAGGTCAAAAATTAATAAATGAAGCAGTCCAGAGATTTCCTGAATCAGCATCATTTTTTACACAGGTATTTGCTAACATAGAAGATGAAGAAGCAATAGAATCTTTAATATCAGATTTTATTTTAGATATAAAAGCAGATTCATCAGAAGAATTTAAAACTGAACAACTCCCTCCTAATAGCCCAAATGTTCTTAAATTAGCAGAAGAAAAAGATGGAAAAGAAGTTGAGGCAGTCCAAGTTAATGATAGTGATCAATCAGCAGAAGATGGTGAAGAAGAGGAAGAAGAAATTGATAATTCACCAGATAAAGAACTAGTTATTGCTGCTGTTAATGAAATTAGTGGATTATATTTTGAATACAGTACTTACAAAAATAATAAAGATGAGAGATATAAAGATGTATTTAATCTAATAAGAGACAAAACCTCATGTTTTAAATTCACGACTCTTTTTAAAGAGAAGCGTTCAGCAAAAATTGAAAATATTACTGCATTAATTGCAAAGTTTGAAAAAGGGATTAGGAAGATTTGTATAGAAACTCTAAAGATACCTAAAAAGATATTAATAGTTGAATTAAAAAATAGCAACTTTAGTAATTTAGAATTTATAGACAAATATATTGATGATTCTAAGCTAGATGATGATGAAAAAGAATTGACTAAAAATCAGATTAAAAAATTCCAAAAAAAACTTTATGCCATTGAAGAAGATCAAGATATTTCAATCAATGAAATTAAAATTATCAATAAAGATAAAAGGATTGGTGAAATAAGAGAAAAGAATGCTAAAAAAGAAATGGTTGAAGCTAACTTAAGGCTTGTAATTTCAATTGCGAAAAAATATACGAACAGAGGATTGCAATTCTTAGATCTTATTCAGGAAGGAAATATAGGGTTAATGAAAGCTGTTGATAAATTTGAGTATAGAAGAGGTTATAAATTTTCTACATATGCAACATGGTGGATCAGACAAGCGATTACTAGATCTATTGCAGACCAGGCAAGAACCATAAGAATTCCCGTGCATATGATTGAAACAATTAATAAACTAAATAGGATTCAGCGAAAATTATTACAAGAAAATGGTAAAGAGGCGAGCCCTGAAGAATTAGCTGAACATATGGAAATGCCAGAAGACAAAGTTCGAAGAGTTTTAAAGATTGCAAAAGAACCAATCTCAATGGAATCTCCAGTAGGTGATGATGAAGACTCTCATCTTGGTGACTTTATAGAAGATGAGCATGCACAAAAACCACTAGATGAGACCATAAGCACCGGGTTAGCTGATTCAACAAGAGATATATTGTCTAGTTTAACTCCAAGGGAAGCTAAAGTGCTTCGTATGAGATTTGGGATTGATATGAATACAGACCATACTTTAGAAGAAGTCGGTAAACAGTTTGATGTGACAAGAGAACGTATAAGGCAAATTGAAGCAAAAGCATTAAGAAAACTTAGGCATCCGTCTAGGGCCCACAATCTAAAAAGTTTCCTAGATAATGAGTGATATAGCAATATTGGCAGCTGGTTGTTTTTGGGGTATTGAAGATAAATTTGGTTCTGCAAAAGGTGTTGTTGAGACAGAGGTTGGCTATATTGGTGGAAAAACTAATAATCCAACATATAAAGACATATGCCAAGGAGATACATTTCATGCTGAGGCAGTCAGAATATTTTTTAACGAAGAAGAAATTAATTTTGATGGTCTCTTGGACTTATTTTTTGAAATTCATGATCCTACAACGCTCAATAGCCAGGGACCTGATTTTGGTACACAGTATAGGTCAGCAATATTTTATCAAAATGATTTTCAAAAACTTTCTAGTGAAAATAAAATAAAAGAATTGAATAGAGGTAAGTTTAACAATAAAATAGTCACGACTCTTGAATATAGTGATGATTTCTGGATAGCCGAGGAATATCATCAAAAATATTTAAAAAAAAAGAAATTTAATTTTTTTAGTAAATAATCGGGCCTGTAGCTCAGTTGGTTAGAGCAGTAGACTCATAATCTATTGGTCGGAGGTTCGAGTCCTCCCGGGCCCATTTTAAATAATTATAAAGAATTTTGTATAAATATATAACAAAAAATAAATTTGTAAAATTAGTTACTAAAATTTCCTTAGCCTTACTTATTTCATCACCGATGATAAGTGAGTTTCACTTGCATTTTGACGAGCATGAGAATGAAGAAAGTCATCAGTGTATAACATGTCATTTGAGCTCCAATTCTTCTCTTCCTGACATAGGCTCAAATTTAATTTTACAAATTTTTGGTATTTTTCTCGTTGTATCATACTCACAGTCTTTTTTAATAAGTAACAATCAAAAATTTCCATTTAATTCCAGGGCACCGCCTCTTTTATAGAATTCAATTTAATTTAAATTAATTTATAAAGGAGACATAAATGTTTAAAAACATTCTTATAGTTTCTCTATCATTTGTATGTATTAATGTAGTATCAGCTGAAGAACTGAGTGATATCAGTGTTACATCATCTGAATTTACTAACTCAATTAATGAGAGTAAATATCCGCTGCATATCATGCAAAATGAAGAGATAAATGTTAACAAAAGTATCGGGGATAATCTCAAAGGATTGTCCGGATTATCAAATGCAGATTATGGTGCAGCTGTTGGGCAGCCTGCAATAAGAGGTTTAACTGGCAATCGAACAAGATTGCTTTCAAATAATATACCTATAAACGATCTCAGTAATTTAAGCGGGGATCATATAAATAATATTGATTTGAATAATATTTCACATATAGAAATATTAAGAGGACCTTCGTCAATATTTAATCGCGGTGGAACTAGTGGCGGCATTATTAATGTCATCACAGACATAATAAGCGAAAATAAATATGACAATGAAGTTATAAAGCTTGATTACACAACAGTTAATAATGGATATGGGCATAATTTCTTATTTAAGAAAAACTACTTAAATGCAAATATATTCTTTTCTATTAATAACAAGCATATGGATAACTATAATATACCTCATGGCTCTCTTCTAGGTGAGACAGGGTTGGAGCTAAGCACGCTTGCTAACTCAGACCATAAAAATCAAAATACTAGTTTTGGTCTATCTTTCCCAAGAGAATGGGGATACTTTGGTTTCTCTTTTGAGAATACGGATGGCGTTTATGGTCTTCCATATCATGCCGAAGAAGAAGAGGAAGAGGGGCATCATGAAGAAGAGGAAGAACATAGATTATTTACAAAAACTGAAACTGAAACATATACTTTAAAAGGTAAATTTAATACAGTTTCACTTTTTAATTCTATTGACTATTCTTTTAGAAATTCAAACTCTTTTTTAAAAGAGCATGAAGAGGATGGAGCGGCATCTTTAAACAGCAATAGCACATCATTTACTTTCAATTTTAATTTAGATGATGAGTTATATGAAAAAAGATTTCTCCTTCAGTATGGTCATACTAAGTCTCCGATGACAGCAGCTTATCTGCCATCATCAGAAGCATATGGAAGATCAGCATCTTATTTCTTAAGGACTAAAAATAGACCATATGAAATAGATTTTGCTGCTAGATATGAATCTAATTCTAGAGATAGCAGTAGTCAAAGATATGGAGATACATCCTTAAGCTTTGGTACAAGTTTAGCTGCTAATCTTGGGAAATCATTCATATATAATATGAATTATGCTCATATATCTAGAAGTCCATCTGTAGCTGAATTATTTGCAAATGGCGTGCATGGAGCTACCTCAAGATATGAACGTGGGAATAATAGAATTTCAAGAGAAGTATCAAGAAATATTGAATTAGATTTAGAATATAATTTTAATGATATAGATGTAAACTTGAACTTATATCGAAATAATATTAATAATTTTATTTACTTGAAAGATGAGTCTACAACTACTAGTGGTAAGACTGATGCAACTTGGAGTCAAAAAAATGCAGTGATGCAAGGTTATGAAATATCAATGTCTAGCTCATATATAATAGGAAATGGTGACCTGTTAGTAACATTGAGCAGAGATGATATTTCGGGTGTATTTGATGATAATACATATATACCTCGATTAAGTCCTGCTAAAAACACTTTATCTCTAAAGTATGAAAATAATAAAAGTAATACTTACTATGCGGATCTTATATATACAGAATCACAAGGTGACATGTCTTCTATTGAGACCAAGACAAATTCACATCTTGATTTAGATATAGGATATTCTAAAAAGATTACTTATAATTCTAATAAAGATTTAGTATTCAATATTTATGGGAATAATATTCTAAATAATACTATTAGAAACCATTCATCTATAGTTAAAGATCATGTTCCCGTTCAAGGGACAAATTATGGGATTGATGTATCTATGAGATATAACTTCTAACATACAAGGTCACTGGCAAGAGGATTAAGTATTTTCTTGCCAGTGACTAATATTTAAAAATACTAAGTAATATAATATCTAGTAATAGTCTAACTCAAAGGAATGGCATGAAGATAATGAAGAAAGAGCTTATACTCAAAAAAAAAATAGATGCGCTTAATAAGCACCCATTACTCTCTAAGAGCAATGTATTTACAGAAGATCATTTGAAGATATTTATGGAATTCCATGTCTTTGCAGTTTGGGATTTTATGTGCATTGTAAAAAAATTACAGAGTATGATTTGCCCGTCATCGACACCTTGGTATCCAAATATTTTTTCTAAAAATGGAATAGCGAGATTAATAAATGAAATAGTTATGGCTGAAGAATCAGATGAAATTTCAGATGGTATTTTTATGTCACATTTTGATTTATATTTATCTAGTATGAAAAATATTAATGCAAAAACAGATATAATTGAGTCTATAATAAATGATGTCTCAAAAAATAAACTAAGGGGTTTTGATAAATACGATCTAGAGCCTGAATGTTTTAATTTTTTAAATGAAAATAATAAATTACTGAATACAAATGAGCTTCATATTATATCTGCATTATTCACATATGGTAGAGAAACAACTCTGCCTGGAATGTTTGAGCAACTATTAGCAAAAATCGGCTGGTCTTCAAAATATGATTCCCTGAAACTTTATTTAAAAAGACATATTGATGTAGATTCAAATAGGCATGGGCCATTATCATTAATATTGTTTGAAAAATCATGTGAAAATAATGATTTAAAATACAACCAGGCTTTGGATGCGGCAATTAAGAGCATAGAGATCCGATATGATTTATGGACAGGTATTCACAAAAAAATAACCTCTATGAATCCATAAATTTTAAATCATCTAAACATAAATACTTTTTTTAATTATAATTAATTCTTACTAGTTAAGGATGAAGCTAAAACCAGATCCTCGGGGAGAGACAACTTTGAGGAGTTTGACCTAGTTTTAACCATCATATATATAAGGAGGGGTTTTCCTTTACATATAACAGTGCATATACCATGCCAATTATTAAAATTTTGCTATCTATTAAGGTAAATAGGTCATGCTCTCTATTTTCAGAATGTCTCTTATTAAGGATTAATTATGTGATTGATATATTTTGAGTATATGAGATTTTTTGGGTAAAATTTGTATTGAGTTTATATTATTATATGTTAATATTCTTATATACACCTCCGTATAAAAGAGCTAGTAGAGATACTAGCTTTTTACCTTAAATACAGTCCCAACTTTAATCTCAAAAGAATTAACATTATTTTCTGTGTTCACACCAAATAATACAGATATTGCACGAATTGTATTACCATGAGAAACCACAAGAATATTCCCAGATTCAGGCAACTCATCTATAAAGGGTTTGACACGTAAGCTTACATCTTTCAAACTTTCGCCATTGGGAGGGCTAGTTTCCCAACCTCTTCTAGCTGCATAATAATTATCAACACCTTCGGATAATTTTACTTCTTCTTTATTCTTGGCTGACCAGTCACCATAACTTCTTTCTTTAAGCCTATCATCTATTTTTATCTCTTTATCATCAGATAATATTTGTGCTGTGGATAGTGCTCGTTTTAGAGGTGAAGAGTAGATATGATCAAATATGACTCCATAAAGCTCTTCCTTTAGATCATGTGCTTTATGTATACCATGTTGTGTTAAATCAGGATCATGCCATCCTGTGAAAAGTTTTTTCTTGTTATATTCTGATTGAGCATGTCTTGCAAACCAAATAGTTCTAGCCATAGTTATTTATCATCCTTTTTATTATTATTTTTATCAACATCATCATATAAAACAACATCACTATTACCACGATTCTTGGTAAGAATACGTGCAAAAATAATTCCAACTTCAAATAAAAACCAAATTGGGATCGCTAATAAGGTTTGAGAAATAACATCTGGTGGTGTTAAAAACATCCCTATTACGAATGCTCCAACAATAACATAAGGTCTCTTTGTAGACAAACTTTTAGGAGTACTGACATTCGTTAGAACTAATAAAACCGTAATTACCGGAACCTCAAATGCAAAACCAAATGCAAAGAAAAGTGTTATCACAAAATCCAAATACCTACTGATATCTGTCATTACAGCGATTCCCTCAGGGGCAATGCTAATAAAAAAAGCAAATATTAAAGGGAAAACAACAAAGTATGCAAAAGCTGCGCCTAAATAAAATAATATGCTGCTAGACACAAGAATCGGTAACACAAGCTTTCTTTCTTTTTCATAAAGTCCAGGAGCTGTAAACATCCATAAGTGGTATAGAAGGAAGGGAATTGATATAAAAATAGATAAAATCATTACCAGCTTAAATGGAATAAAAAATGGAGAGGCAACATCAATTGCTATCATGTTGCTTCCTTCTGGTAGTCTTGATATCAAAGGCTCAGCTAATTGTGTATATATTATGTCTGAAAATGGAAATAATATTATAAAAAAAATAAGTACAAATAATAAACATTTGGAAATTCTTGATTTTAGTTCCTGAAAATGGGGGACTAAAGATTTGAAGGAACTATTTATTTGATCCTTAGAATCCATTATTTATTATCTTCCTCTTTCTTGTCGCTAATTTCTTTCTGTAATCTATCCATCGAAGATTTTTGGTCATCTAATAACTTATTGATTTGATTGCTAGGCTCTTCTGTTTCACGTTGTATAGAATCTTTGAGCTCAAAGAAATATCTTTGAAATTTTCCAAACCATTTCCCTAAATAACCAGCAATTGCTGGAAGCCTTTCTGGCCCAACAACAAACAATAACAGTAAAAATATTAGGAATAATTCCCAAAAACCTATATCAAACATAGGGCTTACTTACTATCTTCTTTTGCAGATTTTTTTGCAGAAACAGTTTTACTACTAGCATCATCTTCTTTTGATGACTTTTTAAAACTTTTAATAGCTGTTCCTAAGTCTGACCCAACATTTCTAAGTTTTTTAGTTCCAAATAAAACAACTACTATAATTAATATTAGTAATATTGACCATGGTGATATGCCGCTTAACATCTTTAGTACCTCATTTTTTTCTTAATCTTTTTTCTTCCAATCCTGATAGACCGAATCTATTTTCAAGTTCTTTAAGGATATCATCTGATGATATTCCATTCAAAGTTAATGACACCAATGTATGAAACCAAAGGTCAGCAGCCTCATGAATAATATGGTCGCGATCAGAATTATTGACCGCATCTATGTATTCGTTTGCTTCTTCTATAATTTTTAAATTTATAGACTTATTCCCTTTTTTATACAGTTGTGAGACATATGAGTCTTCCGATACATTGCGTTTTCTATCATTCAAAATATCTTCTAGCTTTCTAAGAATATTTGATTTAGTGTTTTCAATCATATTACTAGGTTAGCACAAATTGTTATATTCGTACTAAAACTCCATGTTTTTTCATATATTCCTTAGCCTCTTGAATTGAGTATATTGAATAATGAAATATACTTGCAGCTAATACAGCATCTGCCTTGCCAACTACGACAGCATCTCTTAAGTGCTCTAGCGTTCCAGCGCCCCCAGATGCAATAACAGGTATAGATACTTCGCTAGAAATAAGATTTAATAAATCTAAATCAAAACCTTTTTTAGTACCGTCTCTGTCCATGCTAGTTAACAGTATCTCGCCTGCACCTCTATCGCATAGTTCTTTGGCCCACTGGAAAGCATCTATTTCTGTTGAATTTCGCCCTCCATGAGTATAGACAGTCCAGTTGCTATTATTTTTGTTTTGCTTAACGTCTATTGCAGCCACAATACATTGTCTACCAATCTTGTCTGTAACCTGATTTATTAAATTTGGATTAGCTACTGCAGCACTATTTATGGCAACTTTATCTGCACCTGCGCTTAAAAGATTTAACACATCATTATAATTGGAAACACCGCCTCCAACAGTTAGCGGAATAAAAACTTCACAAGCTACTCTTTCAACAGTTTCTATGATTGTTTTTCTAGCCTCATGCGTTGCTGTGATATCTAAGAAAGCAATTTCATCCGCACCTTCTTGGTCATAACGTTTAGCTACCTCAACTGGGTCGCCTGCATCTACAATATTTATAAATTTAGTTCCTTTAACTACACGGCCATTGGCAACATCTAGACATGGTATTATTCTTTTATATAAAGACATTAGTTTTTTTTAGATAATTTAATTGCATCTTTGAGATTAATTTTATTTTCATATAAAGCCTTACCGATAATTACACCAGATATTTTAATTTCATTCATCCCACAAAGATATTTAATATCATCGATTGAAGTTACACCCCCGGAAGCAATTAATGGAATACTAGAAAAGCTCAAAATATTTGAAATCTCTGAAAAATTCATTCCCTCTAACATCCCATCTTTGCTTACATCTGTAAAAACAATTTCTTGAATGTTGTCAGATTCTAAAATTTTAATAAAATCTTGCAAGGTAAAATCTGATGAATTATTCCAGCCATGAACAGCTAACTTGCCATCCTTGACAGCAAGGTCAATTATCACTTTGTCTTTAATATCAGATGGTATTTTTTTTAAAAAACTTGGGTCTGAAACTACACGAGTTCCAACTATAACTTTATTAATACCAATATTAATATATTTATTTATACTTTCAATATCTCTAATTCCACCACCAATCTGAATATAAATATCTGGATAACTATTTCTAATCTCGGCAATAATATTATAGTTAATAGTTTTTCCAGATTTCGCTCCATCTAAATCAACTATATGTAAATTCATAGACCCTTGGTCAATCCATTTCTTTGCTACATCTAATGGGTTATCAAAATAATGAGTTACTTGGCTATAATCACCTTTAGCAAGTCTTACGCATTTACCCCCTTTAATATCAATTGCTGGAAGTATTTTCATTAAATCTCACCATTCCAGTTGATAAAATTTTCAAGCAATCTTAATCCCATCTTGGAACTCTTTTCAGGATGAAATTGAACTGCTGCAATATTATCTTTATAAAGTGCTGATGCAAAATCTAAATCATAATTAGTAGTTGATAATATATTTGATTTATCTAAAGGCTTCACAAAGTAACTATGCACAAAATAAAAAAATGCTCCATCAGGTATATTGCTCCAAAGAGGATGCTTACTTTCTTGTTTAACTTTATTCCATCCCATATGAGGAACTTTAAGATTTGAATTCATTTTTCTCTCTATGCTGAGAACTTTTCCATCCAAAATATTTAGACAGTTAGATCCTTCATTTTCCTCACTATGAGTCATTAGTACCTGCAAACCCATGCATATTCCTAAAAAGGGCTTTTGTGATATAACTTTTTTAAATTCTATAATATCTAAATTTTTATTAATATTGATCATGCATTCTGATGCCGCGCCTTGCCCGGGAAAGACGATATGAGAACAATCTGACAAATCATTGAGCGAATTAGTTATCTTTACCGTAGAATTTTTATCTAAAACTTTGCTTAAAGCTTTGCACACACTATGTACATTACCCATGCCATAATCAATGATAGCAATGTCTGCCATTAGATTAATTCTTTTGTAGACGGTATTTTGTCTGCTTGCCTTGGGTCGATTGTGACTGCCATTTTTAAGGCTTTGCCAAATGCTTTAAATATAGTCTCTGCTATGTGATGCGAATTACCACCTCTAATATTATCAATATGAATGGTGGCTTTAGCATGGTTAACAAAACCTTGAAAAAATTCTTGTAGCAAATCTATATCAAACTCTCCAACACGGGATCTTGGAAATGTGACATTAAACTCCAAACCAGGTCTTCCTGAAAAATCCAGAACAACCCTAGATAGTGATTCATCTAATGGAACATATGCTGAGCCAAATCTAGTTATACCTATTTTATTCCCAAGTGCTTTTTCCAAAGCCTGGCCTAGAACTATACCGACGTCTTCAACAGTATGGTGAGCATCTATTTCTAAGTCACCCTTGGCTAAAATTGTTAAATCAAACATACCATGCCGCGCAACTTGCTCCAGCATGTGTTCTAAAAATGGCAAATCAGCTTTAATTGACGAGTCACCTTGACCATCTAAATTTATCTCCGCTTTTATTTGCGTTTCTTTTGTTACTCTTTCAACTTGTGCTATACGTTTTTTCATATGATATCTATAACATATTATAAAGATTTAAGCCATGAATTTACAATATCTACCAACAAATTACTTTCATTTAAATAATTATGATCAGAGCCTTGAATTTCTATATTTTTTGAAAAATAATCATTTTTATCTTTAATCGCATTATTAAAAATAGACGCATAATCTTTTACTGAGCCATGATCATATTCTCCATAGATATTTAGAATTGGGATACTAATACCATCATAATCTAATTCATCAGCCATTTTCTGATTCTTATCTACTGCCCCTGCTCCAATTAAAATAAAACCAGATAAATTTTTAATATTATTTTTTTTAGCCCAAGAAATAAACATATGAGCACCACAACTATGAGCAATAATAATAAGCTTATTAGACTGTATCAATTTAATAGCAGATGTAATTCTTGCATCTGAATATTCAAAAATTTGTTTATATTCATCATAGGATTTACCTTTATCTAAAACAGGTAGCTGTAATGAGTAAGTATCAATACCTTCTTCAACAAATGATATTCTTAATGGATCTATAACATTAGGTTCTGTAGGATAAAGGCCTCTTCCATGTAGCAATAAAATTGAATACTTAGATTCACTATTTTCATTAGCAATTAAATTAAAGTTATTTTCAAGATCAGAAGATATTTTTATTATATCAGCATCAAAAATATACTCAATAATTTGAGTATTTATATTTTCTTCACGGATTTTACTTGGAATAATATCGGCATATATATCTGTTAATATAAAAAATACTAATATTAAACTGCAAGAGAATTTAAGATATAAGTTCATTGGGATTTGAAAATATTTCGAGAACTTTATTTGTAATTCCAGGCTCTAAAAGAGAGTGTCCGGCATCATTGATTATATTTATATTAGACCTTTTGTAAACCCGATGTAAGTCATATGCTTGTTTAAATGGACATACAATATCAAATCTTCCATGAACAATGTGACACTTTATATTAAGAATTTTATCAATGTTATTTAAAATTTGATTTTCATCTATGAAGCAGTCATTCATAAAATAATGAGTTTCTATTTTTGATAATGATTCAGAACAATCTGAAAAATTACCTATGACAGCTTTAGACGGTAATAGGGTTGAACACTTGCCCTCCCATTCTGCCCATTTTTTACATAAATTAAGACTAATATCTTTATTTTTACCATGAATTCTATTATGAAATGCTGTTAAAATGTTATTTCTTTCTTCAGCAGGAATATCAGAAATAAATGCATCCCAATGATCTGGATATATTTCATGAGCTCCCTTCTGATAAAACCAATTAATATCAGCTTTTCTACATAAAAATATGCCTCGTAATACAAGAGAGTGAACTAGTTCTGGATATTTTTCTGCAAATAATAATCCTAATGTAGAGCCCCACGAACCTCCATATATTATAGATTTCTCAATATTAAGGTGAGTGATAATTTTTTTAATATCATCAATTAAGTCTTCAGCTGTATTATTAATAATGCTCGCATAAGGTTTAGATTTTCCAGAACCACGCTGGTCAAATAAAATTATTCTATAAACCTTAGGGTCAAAGAATCTTCTATAAAAATAATTAGTGCCTGCACCTGGGCCACCATGCAAAAAAATAACAGGAATACCATTTGGATTTCCAGATTGCTCAATATATAGTTTATGAGTTATATCAACAGACAGATATTCATGTTTATATTCTTTTATATCTGGGAATAAGTTCATATAAATGATTATAAAGAATATTAAATAAAGTTAATAGCGAATGATTAACATTAAATTATATTACTGATATGGATAACTTTTGCCGTCAGGCCGTGTTTGAAATAGTCTAAGGCTCCACATATATTGGTCTAAATCATGTGAAATGATCTTCTCTAGCGCAATATTTATTGTATTAGCATCTTTTTGCTTATCATTAGATGGAAAGTTTTCTAATGGCTCACCAATATATGTTGTATATTTTTTAGAGGTAGGACAATAATAATTAATACATGGCATAACAGTGCAATTAGATAATTCCGATATCTTGCTTACAGAAATAAGCGTTGATTTTTTTTCATCAAAAAATTTTGAAAATACTGAATTATCTTTTCCTAAATCTTCATCACCAAAATAATAGAATATAGCTTTGCTTTTGAGCGCTTTTATTATTTTACGAAATGAAAAATTATCTCTTGGATATACTATAATATTGTCCATGTTTCTGCTACGAGCACTCCCAATAATCCAGTTTAATAATTTATTTCTAAATGGCTTATACATGCTTATCATTGGATATCCTGACAAAGATCTCCCTCCAAAATCTAGAAAAACAGAGTGTGCAACTAACAATATCACGCCTTTATCTTTAGCTAATTCTTTATCAAGAGAATCTTTATTGGAAATTTCACAGTTCTTTTGTAAGAATGAATTGCTTCTCCACCAGAGTAATGACATATCAACAAAAGCCCTTCCTAGGTAAGCAAAATATGCTTTGCAAAGATTATTAATTTCAACTTTGCTCTTACTCTTAAAACATAAGGAAAGATTTACTGTTACTATGTTTCTACGTTTAGAATTTGTTAAGAATATAATTTTACCCACAATGTTTCCCAATATGGTTCTAATCGTATTTGGTATAAAAGAAAGTAAAAAAGATAATAATAATAATAACCATGTTGGCCAATAATAAGGCAGTAAATACTTTAATGAAAAGTGTTCTCCATCACTTTTACTAATGTTTAAAGGATTAGTTTTAGATAAAAAAGGTTTTGCTTCATTTCCCATAATAGTATTAATATTTCCAAAAATATGGTGTCATCACAATCAATAATGTGAAAATTTCCAGCCTACCTAAAATCATTGCAAAAGATAAAACATATTTAGCAAATATATTGATATTTCCATAATTCAATGCAACATCACCAAGTCCTGGTCCAAGGTTATTAATACAAGAAGCCACAGCAGAAAAAGAAGTAACCATATCAAGCCCAGACATCAAAAGAAGAAATGATAGAGCTAAGTAAGACAAGATATAAAATATAAAAAAATTATATAGCGTTGCTGACGTTTCTTCATTTATAGTTGATTGATTTATACGTATTGGAATTTCTGCAGTTGGATGTATGATCTTAAGCAATTCTTTTTTCAATAACTTAAAAAGTATTATTACTCTTATTACTTTTAACCCACCACCAGTTGATCCTGCACATGCACCTATGAAACTTATCGCAATCAGTAATGATATGATAAATGAGGGCCAAGAATAATATGTTGTACTGGTAAAGCCAGATGTTGTTATGAATGATACTGACTGAAAAAGTATCTGCATAACTGTTAAGTCTTCATGTTTTCCAATATTTGCATATATGGTTATAATAACAAATACAAAAAATATAACCCAAAGATATGATTTAAATTCAGTATCATTAAAATATGCTTTAATATCTTTTGTTTTTATTGCCATGAAATGTAAAATAAAATTCAATGCTGAGATAAGCATAAAAAAAACACATATTAATTCTATTGAATTACTATCAAAATATCCAATGCTTGAGTTATGTGTAGAAAATCCACCAATTGCAATAGTAGAAAAACTATGCGCTATAGAATCAAATATTGACATCCCAGCTAGATAATAAGCGATGGCACATATTATGGTTAATCCCAAATAAATAGACCAAAGGCTTTTAGCTGTTTCTGCAATTCTAGGTGATATTTTATTATCTTTAATTGGTCCAGTAGACTCAGCTTTATATAAATGCATTCCCCCAACTCCAAGCATTGGTAATATCGCAAGAGCTAATATCACAATGCCCATGCCACCTAACCACTGTAACTCTTGCCTATATATTAATAATGAAGGAGAGAGTACATCAATATTACTAATTACTGTTGCCCCAGTTGTTGTCCATCCTGAAATTGATTCAAAAAAAGCATCTATAAAACTAAGAGATAATTGCTCATCAAACATAAAAGGGATTGAGCCAAAAAGGCTAAGAATAAGCCAAAATAAAACTACAATTAAAAAACCTTCTTTGGTTTTAATATCACTTTTAGATTTAATATTTGGCAGATACAAGATAAGACCAAAAAATAAGGTTATTAAAAAAGAATTTAAAAAAGTTTCAAGATTACCATCATTGTAAATCAAAGAAACAGAAATGGGTATAAAAAGCATCAAACTAAAAAGGATGAGCATTATTCCTATAATTTTTAAAATAATCGAATAATTCATATTCTAAAAAAAACCTACACTCACCTGAAACATTTTTTCTACTTTAGATATGTTCTTTTTATCTAAAACAAATATTATAACATGATCATTCGTCTCAATAATTAAATCATCATTGGCAAGTATGACAGATTCTTTTCTCACGATAGCTCCAATAACTATATCAACAGGTAAGTTTAATTCAGGTATTTTTTTCCCTACTAACTTTGAAGTTTTAGCATCACCATGAACAATGATTTCCATAGCCTCAGCATCACCTGTTGCAAGTTGATGAACGCTTACAATATCACTAGTTCTAACAGAAGCTAATAATGATCCAATTGTTACATCTTCAGGAGATACAACAACATCTATTTCTTTTGACACAAGATTTCTATAAGAAGATTTATTTACGATAGCTATTGTTCTTTTTGCACCCATATCTTTGGCAAGTTTTGCTGATAAAATATTCATTTGGTCATTATTTGTAACAGCACAAAAATAATCAACATCACTTATATTTTCATTATGTAATAACGACTCATCTGCTATGTCATTATTTAATACAACTGTAGACGATAATTCTTGAGAAACCTGTTTTGCAATATGTTTGTCTTTCTCTATAAGTTTTAAATTATAAATTGATTCAAGTTTTTTTGCTAACGCTGACCCAACTCTTCCTCCTCCAGCAATCATGACATTATGAGGCTTCTCGGTATTTTTTCTTAGCTCACTCATGAAGCGCATATTCTCTTCTGTTGCTAAAAAATATACATCGTCTCCTGGAAGAACAACAGTGTCACCATTGGGCATATTATGTTTTTTATCTCTATAAATACTAATCACCTTAACGTCAACATTGGGCATATGTTTTTTAAATTCAGATAACTTTTTTCCTGATAACGGGCCTTCTGGTAAAACAGTAACTGCAACGACTTGTACTAATCCAGATGAAAATTGAAAAGTCTGAAAAGCTCCAGGATGATCTAAAATATTTTTTACATAATCTGTTATTAATATATTTGGAGTTATTACTTCACTAATTGAAAAATGAGCTTTATCGAAACCATCTTCATCTCTTAAGTATTCGTTCGCTCTTAACCTTGCTATTCTTTTAGGGACATTATAAATTGATTTTGCAACATGGCATGCAGCCATATTAACTTCATCACTACCTGTAACTGCAATAACCATATCGCAATTTTCAGCATCTGCAAGTTTTTGAACTGAGGGATAAGACGCAAGACCATGAATTGTTTTTATATCCATTTTTTCTTGCAAGTCAGATAAAACATCTTTGTCATAATCAACAAGCGTAATGTCATTTCCATCATCCGAGAGTATTTTGGCTACTGATGAACCAACCTGACCACCGCCAAAGACTATGATTTTTTTCATTTCTTTTACTAGGTTATTTTCACGAGTTCATTCTACACCATATTAAGCTAATTATAATAGATATATGCTATTTATTTATGTAAATACTGCTTGATTTTGCGAACAAAAGCACTATTCGAGTTAAATAAGTCTCTTGTAGAGATTATATTCTTACCCGGTAATTGTAATTTTTCTATACTGACAGCACCATTGTTGGCAACAATACATAATTCATCATAATTAAACTTAATTATTGTCCCTGGCTCTTCTTTACCAACATATAATACTTGTTTGGCTTTCCAGATTTTAAGTTTAATACCAAATAATTCTGTTTCTGCTACAGGTCCACCTGTTAGAGATTTAATTTTGCAGCATATAGAATAAGGATCATGATCCCAATTTATAACAGCTTCGGCTTTATAAATTTTTTTAGCATAACTAGCAGAAAATTCATTTTGCTGAGTGAAACCAGATAAATTAGAATTTAACAAAAAAACTTCTTCAAGATGATCAACTGCTATCTGAGTGAGCTTATCTTCTAACAATAAAGCATGGTCATTCTCTTTAATATTGTATTCATAAGAAGCTATAATAGCTCCTGTATCTAATGACTCATCTATTTTAAAAAATGTTACACCTGTCTTTAGGTCACCTTTTTCCAAAGCTCTTTGTATTGGAGCAGCACCTCTCCATTTTGGAAGAAGAGAGCAATGAATATTTATTACCCCATATTTTGGCAACGAAATTAGTTCGGGGGGTAATATTTTTCCATAAGCATATACAATGTAAAGATCAGCATTATAAGATTTCAATGTTTCAATAAATTTTTTGTCACCAAGATCTGCAGGATATAATGTATTTATATTTTTACTTTCACTAAGTAAACCTACTGGAGTTTTTGTTCTTCTATTATTCTTGAAATTTTGAGTAACAACAGTTTGAACAGCATGTTTATTTGCTAGTAATGACTCTAAAACTTTACAAGAATATGATGGGCTTCCAAAAAATATAATATTCAACTTAATTTATCCAAACTGTTATATTGAATAGGGAACGCCTTTCCTGGCAGATAATATTCCCTGTGATATTTGCTTTTTTATTTTCTTAGCTATTCTGTCTCTCTTAATATCAGATATATAATCAACAAATAATTTTCCATCAAGGTGATCAATCTCATGTTGTATGCACACTGCTAAAAGTCCATTGGCATTAGACTCATGTAAGTCCCCTTTTAAATCATGAAAGCTATAAGTAATTTGATTAAACCTCTCTACTGGTTCATAAAATCCAGGCACTGAAAGGCAGCCTTCTTCAAAAACTATCTTATCTTCTTTAGAATTAATTACTGGGTTAACAAGAAATAATGGCTCATTCCTATCTTCGCTTATATCTATAACAATCAGCCTTATTTGAATATTAACTTGAACTGCAGCTAAACCAATCCCTTTACACTCATACATCGTATGGAGCATGTTCCTTGCAATTATATTAAGATTATCGTCATATATATCAATACTTTTGCCTTTTTTCCGCAATCTATTATCTGGAAAATGCAGCACATTTAATAACTCCATAATTAATGATTCTCAAAAATAGTTGTAAATATATTCATTTTAATAGTATAAAGTAAAAAAATGCATATTTATAAGAGTTAGAGTTAAAAATGAAAAATTTATTAATTGTGGAGTCACCCACTAAAGTAAAGTCAATACAAAAGTTTCTTGGAGATGACTACAAGGTAGTCGCTTCCGTAGGACATGTCAGAGATTTAATGGCTAGCTCAAGAAAAGGGATTGATGTAGAAAATAACTATTCTCCTGTTTGGTCTATCTCAAAAGATAAGAAAGACATAATTAATGATATAAAAAAGTATTCTAAAGATGCTGATACTGTATATTTTGCTACTGATCCAGACAGGGAAGGTGAAGCAATCTCTAAACATATATATGATATTTTAGATAAAGCTAAACTCTTAAAAGGGAAAAAAACATACAGGGTTGCATTTAATGAAATTACAGAAAATGCTGTATTGACAGCACTAGAAAGCCCAAGACAAATATCTGATAACCTATGGAATGCTTATTTAGCACGGAGAACATTAGACTATCTAATGGGCTATGATATAACAGAATTTTTATGGAAAAAAATCAGTAGGATGGCGAGGGGTGGCAGAGTACAAAGTCCAGCATTAAGACTTATAGTGGAAAAGGAACATGAAATAAGTGCGTTTAATCCTATTGAGTATTGGATTAGTACCTTAGTTGCTTGTAGTAAAGATGACTGCATAGATCTAGACCTAATAGCAATTGATGGAGAAAAGATAAAGAAGGGAAATATTACAAATATTGCAAATGAAAAAGATGCAGACAAAATAAAAAATGAATTAAATAAATTCAAAGATATTCCAATTAATAGTATTAAAACCTCTGAAAGGAAATTGAAGCCTCGTGCTCCATTTACTACTGCTTCCCTTCAACAGGCAGCATATTCAACATTAAGTTTTTCCGTTAAACAAACCTCAGCAATTGCACAAAGGTTATATCAAGGCATGACGCTTGGAGATAGTGAGCCAGTTGGTTTAATCTCATATATGAGAACTGATTCTACAAACTTATCAGATGACTGTCTGAAAGATATAGGGAATTATTTAGATGAAAATCATAAAAAATATAAATCAAAAGAAATAAGAAAATATTCAAAAAAGGTAAAAAATGCTCAAGAAGCACATGAGGCAATAAGGCCTACGTCAATATTTAATACCCCAACGAAGGTTAAAAAATATCTTGATGATTCTGATTTTAAACTATATGAACTAATTTGGAAACGAACAGTGGCATCTCAAATGATAGATGCTACCTATAAACAAGTAGGGATAGAGTTTCTTTTGGGAGAAAAATTTTTATATAAGTATAGCGGTTCTTTTTTAAAAGATAATGGATTCAAAGAAATATATGACTTATCTGAAAATGATGAAAAAGAAAAAATAAATAAGAGAATTCTAGGTAATCTAAAAGAAGGAGACAAGCTTTCTATTAAAGAAATTAATGTAGACCAAAAATTTACACAACCACCAGCTAGGTATAATCAGGCCAGCTTAATTCAAGCGTTAGAAGAATTGGGGATTGGGCGTCCATCTACCTACGTTACCATCATATCAAAAATACTTGATAGTAATTATGTCGACCCTGAGGCTAGCAACTTCCAGCCAACAGCACTAGCAAAAGTTGTTTGTGATACTCTTACGAAACATTTCAGTAATGATTTAGTAGACTATGATTTCACAGCAAAGCTAGAGGATAATCTTGATAAAATTGCTAATGGTGATCAGGATCCTATGACTTGTATTAAATCTACTTATGAGCCATTTAGAGTTAATCTTGAAGATAAACTAGTGACGGTAGATATATCAGAAACAAGAGAATTAAAAGACCTAGGCATTCACCCAGAAACAGGTAGGCCAGTAACTGTGAGACTTACTAAATATGGCCCGACTATTCAAATGGGCACTAAAGAAGATGAAGAAAAACCTAAGTGGGCTGCGCTTACATATGAGCAGAAAAACAATATTGACTCTATCACTATGGATGATGCTATCAGGATGTTTGGTTTACCCGAAAAGATTGGAACTTTCAAAGAAGACGATGTTTTAATAAACATAGGCCCGTTTGGCCCATATTTAAAATGCGGCAAAACCAATGTTTCTGTTAGAGGAAGAGATATTTTTAGTATAGAAGAAAAAGAAGCAATTGAGTTAATAGAAGAAAAAATTGAAGCTGATATAAATGCAAACATAAATTTCTTTGAAGAATCTGGAATAAAAGTACTGAATGGCCGATTTGGTCCTTATATAACTAATGGAAAAGTGAATGCTAAAATTCCAAAAGATGTAGAGCCCAAAGATTTAGATGAAGAAACATGCATTGAAATGATAAAAAATGCTCCAAAAAAGAAATTTAGAAGGAAATTTAGAGCTAAGAAAAAATGATAATTGGTTCTCCTGAGAATGCTATTAAACTGCTTAGTGACGGTGGTGTTATAGGCTACCCAACTGAAGCAGTATTTGGGTTAGGCTGTAATCCATGGAATGAAAAAGCTGTAGTTAGAATTTCTAATATTAAAAATCGTAACTTAAAAAAACCTTTTCTCTTAGTTGCCTCAAGTATCAATCAATTAACAAGCCTAGTGGACATTAATATTATCACTGAAAAAGTAAAATCTACTTGGCCTGGTCATACAACCTGGTTAATACCAGCAAAAAAAGGTGTCCCATGTTGGTTAATAGATGAAGATACTGGTCTTATCGGGATAAGAATATCAGATCATCCTGTAATTAATAAAATATGTGATAAATTTCAAAGTCCAATAATCTCAACCAGTGCCAATATAAGTGGGGATAAAAATATTAAAGATCAAAAAGTTTTTATATCTGAGTTTCAGAATAAAGTAGATTATTTGATAGAAGGTAATATAGGTAATTATAGCAAACCTAGTATAATAATTGATATGAGAACTAATGAGAATATAAGGAAATGAAAAAGTCTAAAGATTTTAAAGAGATAGAATTACTTTTCAAGAAGTTACAAAAAAATATTATTAATAACTTTCATGGTCTGGATCAAAAAGTAAAAATTTCAAAAACAAGATGGAAGTATAAATCTGGTGGTGGTGGCATAAGCTGTGAACTTTCTGATGGAAAAGTAATAGAAAAGGGAATGGTTAATTTTTCTTCAATAGAGGGCCTTGTTCTACCAAACAGTGCATTAGCAAAAAAAATAAAGGGGAGCGTTAAAAGCTTTCTTGCTACAGGTGTTTCAGTTGTTATTCATCCTGATAACCCTTTTGTACCTTGCTCACATTTTAACATAAGATATTTTGAAACAGATAACAAGTCAAAAAAAAATTGGTGGTTTGGTGGCGGTTTTGACCTTACTCCATATTTTGTATATTTAGATGATATAAAATCTTGGCATGAATCAGCTAAAAAAGTATGTGATAAATATAAAAGCACTTTCTATCAGGACTTTAGCAAACAATGTGATGAATACTTTTTTAATAAACATAGAAACGAAAAGAGAGGGATAGGAGGTTTATTCTTTGATAACCTTAATAACCAGAAAAAAAGTTTCTATAAAGATTTTGTTCTAGATACAGGAAATACATATTTAGAATCTTATGCGCATATAATTAAGAAACGTACTAAGAAAAAATATAATAAAACACATAAAACCTTTCAGCTAATTAGACGCGGAAGATATGTGGAATTTAATTTAGTCTATGACAGAGGAACTATATTCGGATTACAGTCTGGTGGCAGAGCAGACTCTATACTAATGTCTATGCCTCCAAGCGTAATATGGACGGGTAAAAAAGATATTAAATTAGCCGCATTCGAGAAAAATCTTAAGAAATTTTTATAAACCTCAAGTTTTTAATAAATCATCTAAGAGTTTAGAGTTTTTTATAATTTCATCTTCTTTAAGATTCACTATAGCTGTCGTCAATCGAGAAACACAGTTCATTTTACCGGCATCATTTTTTATATCAATATTCCATACATGAACAGATCTTCCAAGACTTGCGACAGTAGTCTTCCCTGTAACATAGCCACTAGAGACTGGTCTTACATGATTTGCATTTATCTCTAAACCAACAGCTTTTTGTTTTCTCATATCTATACACATATTAGATGCGATGCTTCCGAGAGCTTCTGCTAGAACGCATGATGCTCCACCATGCAGTATGCCCCTAGATTGCCTTGTAAAGTCTTCAACCGGCATTCTAGCCACAATATAATCTTCACCCAACTCAATAAATTCAATGCCCAAATGCTTATTTAAATTATTATTTCTTAAAGAAATAACATGTTCTAAAGTGAATTTTTCATGCCAAATAGACATATAACCTCCATTGTTATAATTGTAGATAGATTAATATAACATCTTCTCTTAAAATAAAAAGTGTTAGACTAATAAAATGAAAAAAAATTTTCCAAATATAAG
>Ga0209223_10000964_pt1 | contig 32609 bp, 43 predicted proteins | sample COG_06_FD_184750 | JGI IMG/M metagenome (GOLD analysis project Ga0209223, IMG submission 184750) | Pelagic Microbial community sample from North Sea - COGITO 998_met_06 (SPAdes) (version 2) | ecosystem: Environmental > Aquatic > Marine > Neritic zone/Coastal water | place: Helgoland, sampling...
ACAAAGAAACCAAATAGTTTTTCTTTACCCTGTTTATATTCAATAGCTTTTTCTCTATTGGTATCAATTATTTTATCTATTAACGCTTCTAAAGCTTTTGGGTCACTTTCTTGTTTTAAACCTTTTTCTTCAACAATTATTTGAGGATCTTTATCATTATCTATCATTAATTCAAAAATTGACTTGGCTATTTTTCCAGAAATAGTTCCATTTTTAATTAAGTTGATAAGTTTAGCTAAATTTTTTGCACTTACTGGACTTTCTGAAATTTCCAAGTTTCTATTATTTAGAACTGCAAATAACTCACCAGTAATCCAATTAACTGCTAACTTCATATCTTTGTTCTTGCCCATTTTGGCAACAACTTCCTCAAAATATTTTGCTATATCAATGTCAGAAACTAATATTGTAGCTTCATAGGAAGAAATCTTAAATTCATCAATAAATCTTTTTTTCTTATCATCAGGAAGTTCTGGAATATTACTTTTAAGTTTTTCAATAAATTCATCTGATACTTCTAATGGTAATAAATCTGGGTCTGGAAAATATCTATAATCATGAGCATCTTCTTTTGATCTCATTGATCTAGTCTCATTCTTTTTAGTGTCAAACAATCTTGTTTCTTGATCAATTGATTTTCCTTCTTCAATTAAATCAACCTGTCTATTTGCTTCATAATTTATTGCCATTTGCATAAATTTAATTGAATTGACATTTTTAATTTCACAACGTGTCCCTAGTTCTTTAGAATCTTTCAATCGTACAGAAACGTTTACATCTGCCCTTAAAGAACCTTCTTGCATGTTTCCATCACAAGTACCTAAGTACCTCATAATTGATCTTAGCTTTTTAATATAAGCACTCACCTCATCGGGTGATCTTAAATCAGGTTTGCTCACAATTTCCATTAATGCTACTCCTGATCTATTTAAATCTACTAATGTATTTTGTGGATCCATATCATGTATACTTTTTCCAGCGTCTTGCTCTAAATGAAGTCTTTCTATACCAACTTCTTTTTGACCATCTGGCATATCAAGTATTACAGTGCCCTCACCTACTATGGGATATTTAAACTGAGATATTTGATACCCTTGTGGAAGATCTGCATAAAAATAATTTTTTCGATCAAAAACTGATCTTTTATTAATTTGAGCTTTTAATCCAATGCCAGTTTTAATTGCTTGTTGAACACAAAATTCATTAATAACCGGTAACATTCCAGGAAATGCAGCATCTACTAAACTTACTTGTGTATTGGGTTCAGCTCCAAAAGTTGTTGATGATGATGAAAATAATTTAGAATTTGAGGTTACTTGCGCATGGACTTCAAGACCAATGACTACCTCATAGATGTTGTCTCCTCTTTCAACTAGATATTCTGATTTATCTTTTGACATTTACTTAATCCACCAATCAGTAATATTATTTTTAAATTGAATTTTTTCTTCCATTGCATAAGCAATGTTTAATATTTTTTGTTCATCAAAGGCTTTTCCAATAATTTGAAGTCCTAACGGGTAACCCTTTGCATCCAAACCTGCTGGTATAGAAATTGCAGGTAAACCAGCTAGATTAACTGGTACTGTAAATATATCGTTTAAATACATCGAAATTGGATCGTTAGTTTTTTCCCCAATCTTAAAAGCAGCACTGGGTGTTGAGGGGGTTAAAATTGCATCAACCTTTTTATACGCATCATCAAAATCATTTTTAATTAATTTTCTAACTTTTTGTGCTTTTAAATAATATGCATCATAGTAACCTGATGACAAAACATAAGTTCCAATCATTATTCTTCTTTGAACCTCACTACCAAAACCTTCTGATCTAGTTCTCTCATACATATCAATAAGATTTTCACCCTTAGACCTAAAACCATATTTTACACCATCGTATCTTGCTAAGTTTGAAGACGCTTCTGCAGGAGCTACAATATAATAAGTTGGTAAAGCATAGTTTGTATGTGGCAGTGTAATTTCTATAATTTCTGCACCACAATCTTTTATATACTCAATCCCTTTAGACCATAAATCTTCAATTTCTTTAGGCATACCGTCAACTCTATATTCTTTAGGAATTCCAATTTTCATACCTTTAATATTGTTTGTTAACTCCTTGCTGTACTCATTTCTTTTAAAGTTTATTGATGTTGAGTCTTTTTCATCGTAGGTACTAATAACTTCTTGAAGCAGAGCACAATCTTTTACATCTTTAGACATTGGACCCGCTTGATCTAAAGAAGATGCAAAAGCAACTATTCCATATCTTGAGCAGCTTCCATAAGTGGGTTTTAATCCCACAGTTCCTGTAAATGATGCGGGCTGTCTAATAGAACCTCCTGTATCAGTACCAATTGTAATTGGAGTTAAGTTAGCAGCTAAAGCTGATGCTGAACCACCAGATGAACCACCAGGGACAAGATCTTTATCTATTGGACTTTGAACATTTCCAAAAAAACTTGTTTCATTAGAAGAGCCCATTGCAAATTCATCACAATTTAACTTACCAAGTAAAATGGCACCTTCGTTCCAAATATTCTGAGTGACTGTTGACTCGTATGTTGGAATGAAATTGCTTAACATCTTGCTTCCCGCAGTTGTTTTTACTCCATTAGTGCAAAATAAATCTTTAACTGCCATGGGGACCCCAGGTAGTTTTAAATCAAAATTTGGTTTTTGGTCAAAAATTTTTGACTTTTTGAGAGCATTAGAAAAATCTTCAGTGATATATGTATTTAAATCTTGAGATTTTTCTCCTCTTTCTATGTAAGCTTTTGTAGTTTCTTCTGAGGATAGTTTTTTATCTTTAATATTTTTTACTAATTCAGACAATGTTAATGAAGTAATATTAGTCATTATTCAACAACTCTTGGTACGACAAAAAAATCTTCATTTTCATCAGGTGAATTTTTCAATATTTGCTCTCTAATATTTTCACTTTTAACTTCATCAGATCTTAATTTTAAAGTTATTTCAGCAACAGAGGTTAAAGGTTCAATATTTTCAGTGTCAAGTTCATTTAATTTTTCTATAAAATCAAATATCGAATTCAGGTCTCCAGCCAATTTTTTAGCTTTACTTTCTTCTACAGAAATCCTTGATAATTTTGATATGTGCTTTATTGTTTTAAGATCAATAGTCATGTGATAATTAAATATGTCGGCAAACTATCACTTAAGTTTAAAATATACAATATGATCACAATTGAAGAATTCAAATTAAAACAAGCAAATAAAGTCAGATTTATTGGTTTAGATTTGGGTTCTAAAAGAATTGGTGTATCCATATGTGATGAGAGGCAATCAATTGCCACACCATTTAAAACTATCAATAAAACAAACACCAATGAACTAATCGACCAACTTAAAATTATTATCAAAGAAAACAATATTGGAGGGATAATTATTGGGAACCCTGTCAATATGGACGGTAGCATGGGCAGATCAGCTCAATCTGTTAATGATGTAGCTTTAAATATATCTAAATCAATTAATCTGCCAGTGATACTATGGGATGAAAGACTTTCAACGGTTGGGGCATTTAATATTTCTAGTTTATTGGATGTTAATGTATCTAAAAGAGTAAAAACTATAGATCAAAATGCTGCTGCCTTTATTTTACAAGGGGCAATAGATTATTTGAATAATTAATACTTGCCATAGTGCCTATTAATAGTTATAGAGTTAATTTTAATGGCAAGTAAAACAAATAAAGCTATTAAAATCTCTCAAAAACACCTCCTAGGTATTCAAGATTTATCCATCAATGATGTCAATCTAATTTTAGATGAAGCAAAATCATTTATTAAATTAAATCAAAGTAAAAGCAAAAAAACAAATATTTTAAATGGTAAGACACAAATCAATTTATTTTTTGAACCTTCTACGAGAACACAAAGTTCGTTTGAACTAGCTGGTAAAAGACTTGGTGCAGATGTCATGTCTATGAATATGGCAAATTCTGCAATTAAAAAAGGTGAAACACTTATAGACACAGCAATGACCTTGAATGCAATGCATCCTGATATTATTGTTATTAGACATCAAGACTCTGGAGCATGTAATCTTTTGTCTCAAAAAGTAAATTGTGCTGTACTTAATGCTGGTGATGGAAGTCGTGAACACCCTACTCAAGCTTTATTAGATGCTTTAACGATTATAAATAGAAAAGAAAAAATTGAAGGTTTAAGGATAGCAATTTGTGGTGACATAACACATTCACGTGTTGCAAGATCAAATATTTATCTGCTCAATATGTTAGGAGCAGAAGTTAATATTATTGCACCATCTAATTTAATGCCAAAAGAGATAGAAAAATTTGGAGTAAATACTTTTACAGACATGAAAAAAGGATTAAAGGACTGTGACATTGTGATGATGTTAAGATTACAAAATGAAAGAATGACTAGCTCATTTTTATCTTCAAATAGAGAATACTATGAATATTATGGTTTAACTCCTGACAAACTATTACATGCAAAAGATGATGCATTAATAATGCATCCAGGGCCAATGAATAGAGGTATTGAAATAGATACAAAGTTAGCTGACGATATCAACAGGAGTGTAATTAAAGAACAAGTTGAACTTGGGGTGGCTGTAAGAATGGCTTGTTTAAAAATATTTTGTGAATAAATGAAAAAACAATACTTTATAAATGCTAATATAATTGATCCTCATAATTCAATTAATGAAAATGGTGGAATGATTATTGCTGAAGATGGTTCTATTGAAGCTATTGGCAAAAAAGTAAACACGAACAATATACCTTCAAGAGAAAAGATTATTGATTTAAAGGGAAAATATATATTTCCAGGATTAGTAGATATGCGAGTTTTTGCAGGTGAGCCAGGTTATGAATACAAGGAAAATTTTAGAACCTTAAGTAATGCGGCTCTTGCTGGCGGCGTAACTTCAGTTGTCACTATGCCAAACACAGATCCTATTATAGATAATGTTTCAATTGTAGATTTTTTAAAAAGACGTGGAAGAGATAAATCTAAAATTAACGTGTTTCCTAGTGCAGCCCTTACAAAAAACATTGAAGGAATTACAATGACAGAATTTGGTCTACTTCAAAGCAGAGGTATAATTGGATTTACAGATGGTATAAAAACTATTCAAAATACTAGATTAATGTCTCGTATAATGAATTCTGCTAAAGATCTTGGGACTTTAATTATGCAGCATGCTGAAGACTATGAGTTATCTAAAAATGGAATGATCAATTCAGGAATTATTGCAACAAAACTAGGACTATCAGGAATATCTTCGGTGGCTGAAAGAATAATTATAGAGAGAGATCTAACGTTACTAGAAAATATAAAGTGTAGATATCATATATCACAAGTATCTGCTGCAAAATCAATTGAAATAATTAAAGAAAGAAAAGAAAAAGTTAAATTTACAACTGGGGTTTCTATAAACAATCTTTCATTAAATGAAAATGATATTGGGGATTTCAGAACCTTCTTAAAATTATCACCACCATTAAGAACAGAAGAAGATAGAATTGGGCTCGTACAAGGGTTAAAGGATGGTACTATTGATGTAATTGTTTCAGATCATAAGCCGGAAGATGAAGAGCAAAAAAGATTAACATTTGCTCAAGCAGCTACCGGTGCATCAGGTATTGAAACACTACTTTCATTAAGCTTAGAATTATATCATAACGGATCAGTAAAATTAGAAACTATAATTAAAGCACTTACATCAAACCCAGCTAAAATATTAAAAATAAACAAAGGTAATCTTTCAGTCGGAAATGAAGCTGATTTTTGTATAGTTGATATTGATAAACCGTGGATTGTAAAAAAAGAAAAACTGATATCAAAATCTAAAAATACTTCGATAGAAGATAAAAAACTCCAAGGTAAAGTAACAAATACATTTGTAAAAGGTGAAGAACTATTTAAATTATAATAATGGAATATTTATTAATTGCATTAGTATCATATGTTCTTGGTTCTATACCTTTTGGTTTTATACTCACAAAAATATTTTTAAAAAAAGATATTAGAAATATTGGCTCAGGGAATATTGGTGCAACGAATGCCCTAAGAACTGGTAATAAGGCTTTAGGATATACGACATTAGCCCTAGATATAGCAAAAGCAGTTATTCCAGTTTTATTTGTAAAATTTAACTATCCAGAATATGTTTTTATAGCTTCTTTAAGTGCATTTTTGGGTCATGTATTTCCTGTATGGCTAAAATTTAAAGGTGGAAAAGGTGTTGCAACTTATGTTGGTATACTTTTCTCTATAAATATTATTCTAGGTTTTGTTTTTGTTGTTAGTTGGGGAATTATATTTGTCATTTCAAAATTTTCATCTTTATCATCAATAATTGCAAGTTTGGTTATTCCACTTTATTTATTCATTTTTGGAAATCATAATTCAATTTTTTTTATGATAATGTTTATTTTAATACTCTATACTCACAGAGAAAACGTTAAACGCCTGAAAAATAAAGAAGAAACAAAGACAAAAATTTATTGATTTGACTATCAAAAGCTTTTGAGTAGTTTGTTTTATAATGAATCTAGTCATCGTAGAAAGTCCCGCTAAAGCTAAAACTATTAATAAGTATTTAGGTGATAACTATATTGTTTTAGCAAGCTATGGACATATTAGAGATCTTCCATCAAAAAATGGATCTGTTGATCCAGAAAATAATTTTAAAATGGAATGGGAAGTTGATAGTTTTTCTAAAAAATATCTTAAGGAAATTACTGATGCTGCTAAAATTTCTTCAAAAATAATTTTGGCAACAGACCCTGATCGTGAAGGTGAAGCAATAGCATGGCATGTAAAAGAATATTTGAATGAAAAAAAATTAATAAAAGATAAATATGTTGAAAGAGTTGTTTTTAATGAAATAACCAAAAAAGCAGTAGTGCATGGCATTGAAAATCCTAGGCAAATTGAACCTTTACTTGTTGATGCTTATATGGCTAGAAGAGCTCTAGACTACTTAGTTGGCTTTAACATATCACCTATACTGTGGACAAAATTGCCAGGATCAAAATCTGCAGGTCGAGTTCAATCAGTAGCCTTAAAACTTATTACTGAAAGAGAGCATGAAATTGAGTTATTTAATCCAGAAGAATTTTGGACACTAAGTATTAAATTTAATGATAATAATAAAAATAGTATTCTCGCTAGCATCACTCAACTAGAGAATAAAAAAATTGAAAAATTTTCATTCAAAAATAAAGATGAAATCGAAAAAGCAATGAATACCGTTCAATCTAAAAAATTTCAAATAAGTGATATTTCTAGCAAAGTTGTAAATAGAAATCCTTCTGGTCCATTCACAACTTCTACTCTTCAACAAGTTGCTTCAGGTAGATTAGGGTTTGGAGCATCACGTACAATGCAAATCGCTCAAAAATTGTATCAAGGAATAGAAATTGAGGGAGAAACTATTGGCTTAATTACCTATATGAGAACAGATGGTACAAATCTATCTAAAGATGCTGTAGATACTTTCAGAAAATATATCAAGGATCAATTTGGAAGTGAATATTTGCCTGATCAGGCAGCTAGTTATTCTGGCAAAAAAGCAAAAAATGCTCAAGAAGCACATGAAGCAATCCGTCCAACAGATATTATGCGTGCACCTGGGTCTGTTAAAAAATATTTAAGTCCTGATCAGCATAAATTATATGATTTAATTTGGAGTAGAGCCCTTTCTTCTCAAATGCAGCCTGCTCAATTTGACAGAAATACTATTACAATAACTTCAGATGATAATGGAACCATTTGTAAAGCTAGTGGTTCGGTGATTAAATTTGACGGATTCTTAAAAGTTATGAACGATAATAAGAAAGAAGAAGATGAAGATATTCTTCCAGAAATGAACAAAGGGCCAATAAATATTGAAGCCTTATTAGACGAACAACACTTTACACAGCCTCCTCCAAGATATTCTGAGGCAAGCTTAGTAAAAAAGCTAGAAGAATTAGGAATTGGAAGACCATCAACATATGCAAGTATAATATCAGTCATATCAACTAGAGGTTATGCCGAAACTATAAATAAAAGATTTCATCCTACTGACCGAGGAAAATTAATATCTGCATTTCTTGAAAAATTATTTTCTAAATACGTTGATTATAATTTTACTGCTGGATTAGAAAATCAATTAGATGACATAACTACAGGCAAAGAAGGATGGATTAGAGTTCTTGAAATGTTTTGGAAAGATTTCAATCAAAATGTGTCTGATGTTAAAGAAAAAAGAACTAGAGAAGTTTTAGACCTTTTAAATGACAGTCTTGGTAGTTTAATTTTTGAAAGAGATAAAGAAGGTAATATAAATAGACAATGTAAACTTTGTGATACGGGATCATTAAGTTTAAAAAATAGTTTTAGAGGTGGTGCTTTTATAGGTTGTTCAAATTATCCAGAGTGTAAATTTACTAGACCTTTATCTAAAGCTAAAGCAGCTGCTCAATCCCAACTAGCAGAACCAAAGTTTATAGGAAAACATGAAAATGGTAATGACATGTATCTTAAAAATGGAAGATTTGGTCCCTACTTACAATATGAAAAAATTGAGGAATTAAAAGATGAAGCTATTGTTGAAACGAAAAAGAAAAAGAAAACAAAAAAAAAGAAAATAGAAAAAGAAGATAACAATTTAAGAAATGTCTCTATACCTAAAGGAATTACATTAGATAGTATAGATCTTGATAGAGCTAAATTCTTATGTTCATTACCTAAAAGCTTAGGCATCAATCCTGAAAATCAAAAAGATATTATATTAAATTCTGGTAGATTTGGCCCTTATTTAAAATGTGAAAATAAATCTGCAAGAATTGAGAATGTAGAAGAAATTTTTTCTATAGGCTTAAATAGAGCAATAACATTAATAGCAGAAGCTAAACCTGGAAGAATGTCAGCATCTATAATTAAAGATCTAGGAGAACATCCTGAGGACAAAAAACCAGTTAGAGTAATGAAAGGTCAATATGGACCTTACATTAAGTATAAATCTTTAAATGCAACTATTCCTGAAGAAAAAGACCCATTGGAGTTAAATATGGAAGAAGCTTTAATATTAATTGAGAAAAGAAAAGAATACGATAGAAATAAAAAAAATAAAAAAAAGAAAAAAGGTAAATAAAAATGAATTATGATGAAAAAATTAACGAATTAAAATTAAAATTACCAGAAGCAAGAGATCCTGTAGGCTCATATGTGGCATCAAAAATAATTGGCAAAATGCTTTTTATATCAGGACAAATTTCTACTAATGTAGATGGTGAGCTAATTAAAGGTAAAATTGGCAAAGAATTAAGCACTGAAGATGGGTATGAAGCGGCTAAAAGATGTGGCCTAAATATTATCTCTCAAGTAAAAAAAGCATGCAATGATGACCTCTCTAAAGTTAAATCATGTGTGAAGTTAACCGGATTTGTAAATTCTACAGAAGATTTTACTGAACAACCAAAAGTAATTAATGGTGCCTCTGACTTAATTGTATCAGTTTTTGGTGAAGCTGGAATGCATACCAGAGCAGCAGTTAGTACTAATAGTTTACCTCTAGGCGTGTCAGTAGAAGTTGATGCAATATTTGAATTAAACTAGGATCCAATAGCAAAATATTTAATTTTCTGCTCGGACATTTTTTTTGCTGAATAAATGTTTCGCATGTCAAAGATTTTATAATTTTTGTTTTTAACGAGTTTGTTAAAATTTATTGATTTAAAGTCATTCCATTCAGTGTGAATAATAATTAGATCTGAGTTAGAAATTGCAGATTTAATATCATTAGAAAATGTTACATTTTTTAATTTCTTAAAATCATTTTTCTCACCAGTAGGATCAAAGTAATTAATTTTTGCACCTTTTTTATGTAACAAAGGAATCATAGATAGACTGGACGAATCTCTCATATCATCTGTATTTGCTTTAAATGTTACACCTAGAAAACATATTTTCTTATTTTTTATCTTGTTGTTTAAAATTTCAAAAGTTCTTTTAAGTAATAAAGATGATCTATTGTCATTAGATTTAATTACACTTTTGATTACTGATAAATTTGTTTTAAATTTGTCACCAGTTGAAACAATGGCTTTCGTGTCTTTTGGAAAGCATGATCCACCATAAGCCGGACCAGCTCTTAAAAAACGACTACCAATTCTTTTATCAAGACCCATTCCAATAGAAATATCCTCAATATTCACATTTATTTTTTCACATAGATTAGAAAGTTCATTAATAAAGGTTATCTTTGTGGCTAAAAAAGCATTAGACGCATACTTGATTAACTCTGCTGCTCTTCTTGAGGTATTAATATATTTTGCACCTTTAGATATAAGTGGAGAATAGAGATTTTTTAAAATTTTATTTGATCTTTTATTTGATGTACCTATTACAACTCTGTCAGGGTAAATGAAGTCTCTTATAGCCTCACCTTCCCTTAAAAATTCTGGATTTGAAACAACAGAAAATAACTTTTTTGATATTTTTTTTGATATTATTTTTTCAATTTCATCTCCCGTAGTAACAGGGACAGTCGATTTAGTAATAATAATCTTAAATTTAGAAATAGATCTGCTAATTTCTTTAGCTACATCATAAACCTGTGTTAAATCAGCAGCACTGCTATTTTTTTTGGTAGGTGTTCCAACACATATAAAAATAATATCAGATTTTAAAACAGCTTCTTTTAAATTAGTTGTAAATTTTAATCTGTTGTTTTTAAAATTCTTTAAAACTAACTCTTCTAAACCAGGCTCATAAATAGGAATAATGCCCTGCTTAAGATTGTTAATCTTATTTGAATCTTTATCAACACAAATGACATCGTTACCTAAATCAGAAAAGCAAACACCACTTACTAAACCTACATAGCCAGTGCCTATCATACAAAGTTTCATATCTTCGCAATTTCTAAAGTAGAGTTAATATAACCTTTCATTGTTCCACAGTCTAAATATTTGCCATTAAAGTTATGTCCAATAAATCTATAATTTTCATCTATCAAAGATTGAATAGCATCAGTGATATGAATTTCTTTACCACTACCAGGCTTTAACTTTGATAACTTTTTAAAAATTGTTTTAGGCAAAATATACCTACCAATAACAGCATTTTTTGATGGAGCAGATTTAATTGAAGGCTTTTCTACAACATTTTTGATTATAAAATTATTTTTATCAATATTCTTTTTTATATTGTAAATACCCCATCTAGAAACATCTTTCTTATTAACCTTCATGCTCGCCATAACAGAAGAGTTATATTTTTTATGAATAGAAATCATAGATTTTGAGCAATTACTTTTCATTATTAGATCATCAGGTAATAACATTAAAAAATATTTATCTTTAATAAATTTTTTTGTTTTTAAAACAGCATCACCTGTTCCTAATGGTTTTTCTTGGAATACAAATTTAATCATTTTTTTGTATTTTAATATTTTTTTATACTCTTTAATGATCCTTTGGTCTTTTTTCTTTTTAATAATATCTTTATAAAATTTATCGTTATAAAAATAATTCTTTATCATTAATTTTTTTTTTGAGATAATAAAAATAACTTCTTTTATACCAGCATTAATACATTCATCTAAAATATATTCTATTCCAGGTTTACCGTTAATTGGTAAAAGTTCTTTAGCAAAAACACTTGTGAGAGGTAGCAGTCTTGTTCCAAGTCCTGCAAGCGGAATAATTGCTTGTTTAATCATATAAATGTTTTACTTATTAATACTATTATTACAAATGAAATTAATACGAAAGATAGTTGATTTAAATAAGGCAATAGTCCAAGAGAAAGGACTGGGATTTGTTCCTACAATGGGTGGTTTACATAAAGGCCATGTATCACTTATAAATATTTCCAAAAAAAGATGTAAAAAAACTCTAGTAAGTATTTTTGTAAACCCCTCACAGTTTAACAGCAAAAAAGATTATAAAACATATCCTAGAAACCTTAATAAAGACATTAAGCTTCTTAAGAAATTAAAGATTGACTATCTTTTTATTCCTTCAGTAGATCAGATTTATGGTAAAAAAAAACTGAACAAAATTTTATTAAAAAAATCACAAAAAATATTATGTGCTAAATTTAGAAAAGGTCATTTTGAAGGAGTTATTGATGTTTTAGACCGTTTAACAAACATAATAAGACCAAAAATTATTTGGATGGGTGAAAAAGATTATCAACAATTCTTTTTAGTACGTAATTTTATTGAGAAAAAATATAAAACTAAAGTTAATGTTTGTAAAACTATCAGAGACTCTAATAAAGCAGCTTTATCTACGAGAAATTTTTTATTAAATGCTCATAATCTAAAAATAGCTGGAACAATTGCTGGTGAATTATTCAAATTAAAGAAATTGATCAAAAAAAATATTAAAGATAAAAACTTAATAAAAAAAGCCTCTCATAATCTTATAAAAAAATTTAATATAAAGATTGAATATTTAGAATGTAGAAATCTTATAAATTTGAGTAAAAAAATTAAAAAACATAATTTCAAATTATTTGTTGCTTATTATTTAAGTGGTATTCGACTTATAGATAACTTTTAAAGAAAATACGCACTTACTCCTAGAAAAGATACAAAACCAATAACATCTGTAATTGTTGTAACAAATACACTTGAGGCAATTGCTGGGTCTATGCTCATCTTTTTTAAGGTAATGGGTACAACAATTCCAAATAAACCTGCTACCATCATTGTAATAATCATGGACATAGAAATAATCAATGAAAGTAAATTATCCTGAAACCATAATTGAACTATTAATGCACTAATTACTGCAAAAATAATTCCATTTAAAATACCTATATTAAATTCTTTGAGAATATTTTGTGTAAAATTGTTTTTAGTTAAATCGTTGGTTGCTAAAGTTCTAACTGTTACAGCTAAAGTTTGCATTCCTGCATTACCACCCATTGAAGCAACAATTGGCATTAAAAATGCCAGCACAACCATTTGTTCTATAGTGGCACCAAATAAACTAATAACCCATGTTGCTAGAAAAGCAGTAAATAAATTTAATAATAACCAATTAAATCTACGTCTTGTCTTCTTAAAAACACCATCTGTAATTTCCTCATCTCCTACCCCAGCCAATCTTAAAGCATCTTCTTCTGCTTCTTCTTTAAGGACAGTTAAAATATCATCATACATGATCATTCCAACTAACTTATTAGTTTTGTCTACAACTGCAGCTGAATTTAAATTATAATTTTCAAAAACATGGCCCACTTCTTCTTTGTCCATATCAACAGGAATTAATAATTGAGATTCCGACATAATAGACAACATTTTTGTTTCTCGAGAAGTAGTTAAAACTTTAGAAGAAGGAACGGTTCCTATTGGTTTAAAATCCTCATCTATTATGAAAATTTCTAAAAATTCTTCAGGTAAATCTTTATTATCTCTTAAATAATCTATCGTTTGACCTACAGACCAATTGCTTGGAATTGCTGTAAATTCTCGTTGCATAATTCTCGCTGCTGTATCTTCTGGATAACTTAAACTTTCCAATAATGCGAAACGATCTTTAGGTGGTAAAGAGCTTAATATAGAATTTTTATCTTTTTCTTCTACATTTTCTAATATTGTGATGGCATCGTCAGACTCAAGATTCTTTAAAAGTCTAACAATGCTTTCAGGTGATAGATAGGCTATAATTTCAGATTGTATTGCCTCATTTAATTCAATAAAAACTTGAGGATCGATATTAAATTTATTAAGTTTGATTAAACTTTCTCTATCGCTTTGATTTAAGTGTTCAATAATATCAGCAGCATCAGCTGGATGCATTTCATTAAAAGAATTTGTAATAAATTCAGCATCATTATTGCTAATCTTTGAAGTAACTACTTTTATATACTCTTTGTTAAATTCAAAATTAACTTTTTTATCTTTTATTTTTTTTATTAAAGACATAAATTTACCTATAAATCAATTTTTGCACTAATAGTGTATAATAAGAATAATACAATTTATAAATGAAGATAGAGATAAAAAAGTCAACAAAACCAGTAAAATACCAAGATGCTATAAATTTCTTAGAAAATAGACTGATTGAAATAAATAGTGGTAAAAATAATGAACTAATTTGGATTCTTGAACATGAAGAAGTATTTACCGCTGGTACCAGCTATAAATCAGAGGAAGTTCTCAATAATGAAATAAATCTAGTTAAAACAAATCGTGGTGGCAAAATTACTTATCATGGGCCAGGACAACTAATTTGCTACTTTGTTATCGATTTAAAAAAGAGAGAAAAAGATATTAGAAAATTTATTACATTAATTGAAAAAACAATTATTCAAAGTTTATTAGAATTTAATATCAAAACTTTTGGAGATCCTAAAAATATAGGAATTTGGATTAAGCATAATGATGAAATTAGTAAAGTTGCAGCAATTGGAGTTAGAGTGAGTAAGTGGATTGCTTATCATGGTTTTGCAATCAATATTGATAATGATCTTAATAATTATAAAAAAATAATACCTTGTGGTATTTCAGATAAAGGTGTGACTAATCTTAAAATGATCAATAACCAAAATTATGAGAATTTAAAAGATATCGTTATTGATAAATTTTCTAAGAATTTGGAAGTCTAAGTCTTTTAGTTTTTAAAAGTTTTTTAAAATAATCAGGTAACAAAGCCGTGTAGGTATACTTCTTATCCTTTATCATAAATTTAATTTGATATGAATGTAGCATTAAATTCTTATTAATTGCCTTGTCAGTATTACTAAATTTATATTTTTGGTCTCCATAAATAGGGCATCCAACAGCATAAAGTTGTTTTCTTAATTGGTGTTTTCGTCCCGTTATAGGTTTCATTTCAACTAAACTACATATAGAATTTTTATCTAAAACCTTATAAAGAGTTCTAGCTTTTTCAACTATTTCTTTATCATTATCATACCTTGTTAAATCATTATTCCATTCACCAGAGTCTTTCTCTAGTTCTCCATGACAAATGGCAAGATAAGTTTTGTGAACTTTTCTTAGTCTAAAGAGAGATGTTAATAGTTGGGCTGACTCTCTATGTTTAGCCATAATAAAAACACCTGAGGTATCTTTATCTAATCTATGAACAGAAAAAGGTTTGGTATTTTGAAAAATCTCACTTCGAGCAAAAATATCTACTAGATTTTTTTTAGACTTAGTTCCTCCTTGAACCGAAATACCAGCACTCTTATTTAAAACAATAAAATCTTCATTGTTATCAATAATCAAATCCTCATTTTCCTTAATAACCTCTTCTGTAGGAACAAATTTAATTGTTTTTTGAACTATAGTTTCTTTAAAATCAAAATTAAAAATATTAATCACATCACCAGATTTAACTTTATGTGAGCTTTTTACTTTTTTAGTGTTTATTTTTATTTTTCCACTTTTTAAACTTTTTTCAATTAAGCTTTGTGGATAATTGCCAAGATTATTACGAATCCATCTATCGATACGCATATCGTTAAACGTTGAATCAACGTTGAATGACTTTTTCATGATGTTATATTATTATATAAAAATTAAGCAGTAGCTAATTTTTTCTCTTCAGTTTTATCTTTTGAAACGTCTTTTTTCTTTCTATCAACTCTTTTAGCTTCTACATCTCTATCAACAAATTCAATTACTGCCATTGGTGCATTGTCACCATATCTAAAACCTGCCTTAACTATTCGAGTATAACCACCATTTCTAGAGGCATATCTTTTAGATAAAGTTTTTTTAACCTTATTTGCTGATGAAATATCTTGTAGTTTTGACATTAACATTTTTGTAGTTTGTAAAGTTTCTTTTTTTCCAAGTGTTATAATCTTGTCTGCTTGGGGTTTTAGGAATTTAGCCTTTGGAAGTGTCGTTGTAATCTGTTCATATTTTATTAAAGAATTTAGCATATTCTTCAGTAAAGCTTTTCTATGTTCAGAAGTTCTGTTTAACTTCTTATTGGCCATTCCGTGTCTCATTAGATCTGTTCCTCTAACTTCTTAGACATTTCAGCAATATTATCTGGTGGCCAGTTAGGTATTTCCATACCAAGATATAAAGACATGCCAGTTAATACTTCTTTAATCTCATTCAATGACTTTCTACCAAAATTAGGTGTTCTAAGCATTTCACCTTCAGATTTTTGAACTAAATCACCAATGTAAATTATGTTATCATTCTTTAAGCAATTCATAGAACGTACTGATAATTCAAGTTCATCAACTTTTCTTAATAAGTTCTTATTAAATTCTGGTTCAGTTGACACTTCTTTTATAGGAGCTTCAACTGGTTCATCAAAATTAACAAACATATTTAGTTGATCTTGAAAAATTCTAGCAGAATAAGCAACTGCATCTTCAGCTGAAATTGAACCATTTGTTTCAACTTCCATAGTTAATTTATCATAATCAAGAGCTTTTCCTTCTCTAGCTGTGCTAACAGAAAAAGAAACTTTTTTAACTGGGCTATATAAAGAGTCTATTGCTATTAAACCTAATGGTGGTTCTTCTGGTTTATTCATTACAGCTGGAACATAACCTTTACCTGTGCCAACATTCATTTCCATGTGAAAATGTGTATTTTCATCAAGGTTACAGATAACTAAATCTGGATTTAAAATTTCAATATCAGTAACTGGTGTTATATCAGAGGCTTTAATTTCACCAGGACCTTTAGCGTCTAAAATAAGTTTTTTAGTACTTTCAGATGAGCTTTTTAATGCTAAAGATTTAACGTTAAGAACTATATCTGTTACATCTTCTCTAACACCTTTTATAGATGTAAATTCATGTAGCACACCATCAATTTGAATAGAAGTTACAGCGGCTCCTCTTATAGATGAAAGTAAAATTCTTCTTAGTGAATTTCCTAATGTTAATCCATAACCTTTTTCTAAAGGTTCTGCTACAATTTTTGCATGTGATTTATCATCATTAATTTTTACATCTAATTGGGCTGGTTTAATTAATGCTTTCCAATTTTTTGCATTTACATTTAAACTTTCCATTTATTAAACTCTCCTTTTTTTTGGTGGTCTTACGCCGTTATGTGGCATTGGTGTAGTATCTTTAATTGAAAGAATTTTAAAACCTCTTGCTTGTAAAGCTCTCAAAGCAGTTTCTCTTCCTGAACCAGGTCCTTTAACCTCAACTGATAAAGTTTTCATTCCGTACTCTAAAGCTTTAGATGCGGCAGAGTCTGCAGCAATTTGTGCAGCATATGGAGTTGATTTTCTTGAACCTTTGAATCCTTTTTGTCCTGCCGAAGCCCATGAAATAACGTTACCATTAGTATCTGCGATTGATATTATTGTATTATTAAATGTTGATTGCACATAAGCAATACCATTAAGAATATTTTTCTTTATCTTCTTTTTTTTAGAATATGAGCTTTTTTTAGATTTCTTATCAGCTTTTTTTTCTACAACAGCATCCTTATTTTCAACTTTGTCAACTTTAGCCATAAATAAATTATTTTTTAAGTGGTGTTAATTTTTTTCCTGCAATCGCAATCGCCTTACCTTTTCTTGTTCTTGCATTACATCTTGTTCTTTGCCCTCTAACAGGAAGTTTTTTTCTGTGACGAGACCCTCTGTAACAAGCAAGATCGATTAATCTTTTTATGGTTAAAGAATAATCTCTTCTTAAGTCACCCTCTACTTTAAAGTTTGAGTCAATATATTCTCTAATTTTTAGAATATCTTCGTCAGTAAGTTCATTAATTCTTTTTTCTCTGGGAATTTCAAGTGATGTACAAATCTGATTAGAAAACTTATCACCAATACCATAGATATAGGTAAGTCCTATGTGAACAAGTTTGTTTTGCGGAATATTTACACCTGCTATACGAGCCATATTTTTGAGAATAAATTTAGCCTTTTATATAAGAAGATGTTCCAAAGTCAACGTCTTAAACCTTAAGAATATCATTAATTTTATTGGTAATTTGACCAATTTCATCTGCTCCATCAATTTCTGTGAAATTTGAATTTTTAATATAAAAATCTAATACAGGTTTTGTAGCCGTCATATAAGTATCGTATCTTGCGATGACCACTTCTAAATTATCATCTTTTCTTTTTTTTAAATGTTCAGCACCACAGGGATGTAATTCAATTTCTTTTTTGTTAAAATAAGCGTTTAAAGTCATATTGCATATATCACAGGTCATTCTTCCCATAATACGTTTTTCAATAATATCTCTTGAAACATTTAAGAATATTGTATGACCTATAGATTGATTAAATTCATTCAATATAATTTCTAAATTAATTGCTTGCTCGACATTTCTTGGGTAGCCATCAAATATAATTCTATCTCTAAATTTTAAATTAGTAATTGATTGTTTCAGCAATTTATTCACTATTTCATCTGAAACAAATTTTCCGTTTGAAATAAGTTCTTCAATTTCACTTCCAAGTTCAGTATTTAGCTTAACTTCATTTCTTAATAAATTACCCGTTGATAATTGAAAATAATTATGCTTCTTTACAATGAACTGTGCTTGAGTCCCCTTTCCAGCACCTGGGGGTCCAAATAAAATTATATTCACGATTTTTACTTACCGAATTTTGTTTTTTTTATTAATTGCTCGTATTGAGAGCTCATTAATCTAGTTTGTATTTGAGTTACGGTATCAATTGCTACAACAACAACAATTAGGATTGATGTTCCACCCAAGTAAAAAGGTATTGGATAATTTGCAATTAAAAACTCAGGCATTAAACAGACTAATGTTAAATAAAGAGCGCCTATTGTTGTAAGTTTTGTTATAATTTTTTCAATATATAATGCTGTATTTTCACCAGGTCTAATTCCAGGAACAAACCCTCCATATTTTCTTAAATTATCTGCAGTCTCAGTCGGATTAAAAGTAATTGAGGTATAAAAAAAAGTAAAAAATATTATTCCTGAAGCATATAAGATCATATAAAGAGGCTGACCTTGTGTAAAATAAGAACTTATATTTAAAAATGTATCATTGTCAGAAAAGCTAAATCCTGAAAAAGTCACTGGTAATAACAATAAAGCAGAAGCAAAAATAGCAGGGATAACTCCAGCTTGGTTTATCTTTAAAGGTAAATGAGAAGACTCTCCACCATACATTTTGTTACCCATTTGTCTTTTTGGATAGTTTATAAGAATTTTTCTTAATGCTCTTTCCATAAAAACGATAAACATTATTGTGGCAATTAATAAAACAAATATTGCTATAATCATGAATGTTGAAACAGCTCCTGTTCTACCTAACTCAAAAGTAGTAACTAAAGCTCTTGGTATTTCAGCAACTATACCAGCAAAAATAATTAGCGAGATACCGTTTCCAATCCCTCTTTGTGTAATTTGCTCACCTAACCACATTAAAAACATTGTGCCAGCAACAATAGTTGAAACAGTAGTTATTTTAAAAAATAGACCTGGGTTTATAACTAAGTTTGGTGAAGACTCTAGACCAATCGATAATCCGTAACCTTGAATTGTAGCAAGCAAAACAGTTCCGTATCTTGTAATTTGAGTAATTTTTGCTCTACCTGTTTCACCTTGAGATTTTAAATGCTTAAAGTAATCAGAAACACCAGTTAACAACTGAACAATAATAGATGAGGAAATATAAGGCATTATTCCTAATGCAAATATAGCCATTCTACTAACAGCTCCTCCTGCAAAAACATTAAACATGCCTAGCAACCCTTTTTGATTACCATCCATCATTACCTGCAATTGATCTGGGTCAATACCTGGAAGAGGTACAAATGTACCAAATCTGTAGACTGCTAGAATAAATATTGTAAAAATTATTCGATTTTTAAGATCATTAGTTTGAGAAGATGCACTCATAATATCTTAATTATTTTTTTAACTGTATTGATCCACCTGCTTTTTCAAGTTTTTCTACTGCGGACTTTGAGATTAAATCAGCTTCAATATTTATTTTATCTTTGATCTCTCCTGTACCAAGGATTTTTAATTTATCTGAGTTTTTATTAATCAATTTTAATTTTTTTAATAAAGCTATGTTAATAACATCACTTGAATTGATAGTTTTTTCATCAATAAATGATTGAATTTTTTCTAAATTAATAATTGCAATTGCTGCCTGGTATCTTTTGATTGCATTAAATCCTCTTTTAGGCAGTCTTCTATATAAAGGCATTTGTCCACCTTCAAAAGCTTTTATTGCTACACCAGATCTTGACTTTTGACCTTTCACACCTCTTCCAGATGTTTTACCCTTACCAGATCCAATACCTCTACCTACTCTAATTTTTTTCTTTGTAACTTTTCCAGTTGTATTAAGTGTGCTCATTATCCTCTTTTTTCAATTACATCAGAAATTTTTTTATTTCTAATTGTTGCTATGTGTTTTGGTGAATTTTGTTTTGATAAAGCTTTCATTGTTGCTCTAATCATATTATGTGGGTTAGATGTTCCCATAGATTTTGCAACAATATCTTTTATACCTAAAACTTCGCAAACAGACCTAACAGGTCCACCAGCAATAATACCAGTTCCTTTAGGAGCTGATCTTAAAACAATTTTACCAGCACCATCTTTACCATAAACATCATGGTGAATAGTTCTTCCTTCTCTAAGTGGAATATGTATTAATTTTCTACGTGCTGTTTCATTAGCTTTCTTTATAGCATCAGGTACTTGTTTTGCTTTTGCGTGAGCTATACCAATTTTTCCTGCTTGATTTCCAACAACCACAAGTGCTGAAAAACCAAATCTACGTCCACCTTTTACAACTTTTGTAATTCTATTGATGTGAACTAATTTTTCTAAGATACCGTCATCGTTCTTATTTTTAAAATCCATAATTAAAATTCCATTCCATTTTTACGTAAAGTATCAGCAAAAGCCTTAACTCTACCGTGATATTTATATATTCCTCTATCAAAATATATTTTTGTTATCTTTTTTTCTTGTGCTTTTTTTGCTAATTTTTCAGCTACAATTTTTGAAATTTCAGTTTTGTTAGTTTTATCCATTGCCCTGATATCTTTTTCTACAGATGAGCATGAGACCACAGTTATATTTTTTGTATCATCAATAATTTGAGCTGAAATATTATTTGCAGATCTAGAAATACTCAATCTTAGTCTGTCTGGAGAAGATACTTTTTTTAACTTTCCAGTTACTCTAAACTTTTTTCTTTGAATTGTGTTTAATTTCATTATTTTTTCTTTCCTTCTTTTCTTAAAATATACTGTCCTTTTTCTCTTATACCTTTGCCCTTATAAGGTTCTGGCTTTCTAAAAGATTTTATTTTTGAAACAACCATTCCCACTTGTTGTTTGTCTGATCCACTAACTTTAACTATAGTTTGTTTTTCTACAGCAATTTTAATACCTTCAGGGATATCAAAGTTTATATCATGACTGTAACCTAGCTGTAAATTTAGCTGTTTGTCTTTAAGGGCAGCTCTATAACCAACTCCTACAAGCTCAAGTGTTTTTTCATAGCCTTTACTTGAACCAATTACTGCATTATTTATCAGACTTCTATTCATGCCCCATAATCTTTTTGAATTTTGATCTAATTTTTTTGGTTTAATTGATATTTCTTTGCCTTCAGCAATATCTACATTAAACATATCTAAATCAACGTTTAACGATTTTTTACCTAATGGCCCCTCTATGTTCAAAACATTGCCAGATAGAACTGCTTTTACTTTTTCTGGGATTGAAATACTTATTTTACCAATTTTAGACATTAAAATACCTTACAAATAATTTCGCCACCTACTTTTTGTTTTCTAGCTTCAATATCAGTCATTACACCTTTTGGTGTTGATACAATTGCTATTCCAAGACCACCATTAATTTTTGGTAAGCTATCAGCACTAGAAAATATTCTTCTTCCTGGTTTAGACACTCTTTCAAAAGTGCTAATTACTGGATTTCCTGAGTAATACTTAAGGTCAACAGATAATGTTGGTTTTTTATCATCTGTTTCAATTTTATAATCTTTTATAAAGCCTTCACTTTTTAAAATATCTGCAATCTTAACTTTAAAGTTAGAAGAAGGCAGTGATACTTTTTTATGGTTTCTAAGTAGAGCGTTCTTTATTCTTGCAATCATATCCCCAATTGGGTCACTTAAACTCATATTATCCTTTCTACCAACTGGACTTAGTCATGCCAGGAATTAATCCATGCAGTCCCAAGTCTCTTAAGGCTATTCTTGATATTTTTAATTTTCTGTAAACACCATGCGGTCTACCTGTAATTTGACATCTGTTCATAACTCTATTTTTTGCAGAATTACGTGGTAACTTTGATAATTTTTGTTGAGCTTTAAATCTTTCTTCTAATGATATTTTCTTATCCATTACAATCTTCTTTAAAGCTTGTCTCTTTTTATAAAGCCTATCAGAAAGTTTAATTCTCTTATTATTTTTATTAATTGCGCTTACTTTTGCCATTTTTAATTATCTCCTTTTTTAATGAACGGGAAATTAAGTTTTTCTAGTAGAGCAAAACTATGCTCTTTACTTATCGCAGAAATCACGACAACAATATCAAGACCTCTAATTTTATCAATTCTATCGAAGTTAACTTCAGGAAAAATTATATGTTCTTTGATGCCAAAAGTATAATTTCCAAACTTATCAAAACCCTTAGGTGATAAGCCTCTAAAATCTTTAATTCTAGGTAAGGCAATATTCACTAATCTATCTATAAATTCATACATCTTGTTACCTCTTAACGTAACTTTTAATCCTGCATTTGTGCCTTTTCTTGTCTTAAAATTTGCAACTGATTTTTTAAATTTAGTAACAACTGGTTTTTGGCCAGCAATTTTTCCTAAATCTTCTTCGGTAGATTTCATGATTTTTGCATCCGCACCATCTAAACCTAGGCCCATATTTATAACTACTTTTTGTAATTTTGGACCCATGTAAGTGTTTTTAAAACCAAGCTGCTCTTTTAACTGTGGCTGGATTTCTTTGTAATAAAGTTCTTTTAATCTAGGTGTCATTATTTCTTAGCCTCAATTTTTTTTGCTTTCGATTTGTCATCAACAAGTTTTAAATTAGATAAATGAATAAAGCTCTCTTTAGAAATTATTCCACCTTTTTTTTCTTTTGTTGTTTTGACGTGTTTTTTAACAATGTTAATTCCTTGAACTTTTGCTCTATTATTAGGTCTATCAATTTCTATAACTTCACCTTCTTTTTTTCTATCTCTTCCAGTTAAAATTCTCACTTTTAAACCTTTTTTAATCATTATAAAACCTCTGGAGCCAATGAAATAATCTTCATTTGACCTCTATTTCTTAATTCTCTTGTTACAGGACCAAAAATTCTTGTGCCAACAGGTTCACCTTTGTCATCAACTAGAACAGCTGCATTGTTATCAAATCTAACTTTAGACCCATCATCTCTATGAATGCCTTTCTTAACTCTTACTACTACAGCTTTATGAACTGATCCTTTTTTTACCTTACCTTTTGGTAAAGCTTCTTTAACAGCAATTACAATGGTATCTCCAATGCTTGCATATCTACGTTTAGAACCACCTAAAACTTTGATACATTCAATTCTTTTTGCACCAGTGTTATCAGCTACTAATAATTCTGTTTGTACTTGTATCATTTAGATCCATCCATTACTTGAAACTTTTTATTTTTTGAAAAAGGCTTACTTTCAATAATTGAAACCGTGTCTCCAATTTTATATTTATTTTTTTCATCATGAGCGTTGTATTTTTTTCTTACTTTAACAACTTTCTTTAATACAGGATGTGAATATTTTCTTTCAACTGAAACAGTTATAGTTTTATCGGCTTTATCGCTAGTTACTACTCCTGTTAATATTTTTTTAGGCATTTAACTTTCCTTTTAGTATAGTTTTTAATCTTGCTATAGTTTTTTTAGTCTGTCCTATTTTAGATGGATTTGTAACTTGTGAGTTAATTTTTTGAAATCTAAAATTAAATAAATCTTTTTTTAATTTATCAATATTCTTGATAACTTCATCTTTTGATAATTTTTTAATTTCTTGTTTTTTCATTTTTATACAAATCTTTTAATAAATTTAGTTTTAATTGGTAATTTAGCTGAAGCTTTGTAAAGGGCTTCTTTAGCAATAGTTTCTGAAACACCATCAATTTCAAATAAAATTCTGCCTGGCTTAACTCTACAAGCCCAATATTCTGGTGCACCCTTACCTTTTCCCATACGTACTTCTACAGGTTTTTTTGAAACAGGAATATTTGGAAAAATTCTCGTCCAAACTCTACCTTGTCTTTTCATGTGTCTAGTTAAAGCGACTCTAGCAGCTTCAATTTGTTTACCAATAATTCTTTCTGGGGCCATTGCTTTCAAAGCATAAGATCCATAATTTATTTTACTTGCACGTGTTGCTGTACCATGAATTCTTCCTTTATGCGCTTTTCTGTATTTTGTTCTAACTGGCTGTAGCATAATTATTCTTTAACCTCTTTTGGTACTATTTTATTTGTTTCTTGGCTAAATTCTTTAGCAAAAACTTCTCCTTTATAGATCCATACTTTGATACCAATAATCCCAAAAGTCGTTAGTGCTTCAGCTTCAGCATAATCAATATCAGCTCTTAAAGTGTGAGAAGGAATGCTTCCGTCTCTTAACCATTCAGTTCTTGCAATTTCATTTCCACCTAATCTCCCACTAATAGATACTTTAATTCCTTTTGCTCCTAACCTTAGACAAGATTGCATAGCTCTTTTCATTGCTCTTCTATATGAAATTCTTTTAACAAGTTGCTGAGCAATATTTTCTGCAACTAAATATGCATTAGTTTCAGGTTTTTTTACCTCTTTAATATTTAGAGTAACTTCATTGCTAGTAAATTTTGATAAATTATTTTTAATTTTATCAATATCACTACCTTTTTTACCAATCACAAAACCTGGTCGAGAAGTATAAATGGTAACGTAACATTTGTTTGATGTTCTTTCGATCATAACTTTTGAAACACCAGAATTAACTACATTTTTTTTGATATATTCTCTTATTTTAAAATCTTCTATTAAATAATTTCCAAAATCTTTCTTTTTTGCATACCAAACAGAGTCCCATCCTCTATTCACACCAAGTCTAAAACCTACTGGATTAACTTTTTGTCCCATGACTCTCCATTTTTTTTGCTTCTGATAAAATTATAGTAACTGTTGAATATGGTTTCAAAATCGGAGCTGCTCTTCCTTTGGCTCTTGGTCTAAACCTTTTCATAACAACTTTTTTTCCACAATATGCCTCTTTAACTATTAGTTTATCTATATCGTATTGATTATTATTTTCTGCATTTGCAACTGCAGATGAAACTGTTTTTCTGATTTCTTTAGTAATTCTTTTAGCAGAAAATTGAAGTTCTCGAATTGCAACATCAACTTTTTTGCCTACTATAGCTTTTAAAATTGGATTTAGTTTTCTAACACTAGATCTGATGTTGTTATTAACTGATCTAACAGTGTTTTCTTTTAATTTATTAATTTTTTTTGTCTTACTCATAATTATTTTTTCGTTTCAGCTGGTTTTGCTTTTTTATCAGCTGGTGTATGTCCAAAAAATGTTCTTGTTGGAGAAAATTCACCAAGTTTATGTCCGACCATATCTTCTGATATCGTTACAGGAATAAATTTTTTACCATTGTAGATTAAAAAGCTTACTCCAACAAATTCAGGAATAATTGTAGACTTTCTTGACCATGTTTTAATAGGCATTTTTTTTGGATCTAATTTTTGTTTTTCAACTTTTTTGATCAAGCTTTCTTCAACAAATGGTCCTTTCCACACTGATCTAGACATTATTTTTTAGAATCCTTCCTATTATTTCTTCTTCTTACAATAAATTTATCGGTACTCTTATTATCTCTTGTTTTTAATCCTTTGGCTGACTGACCCGTAGGTGATACAGGGTGTCTTCCACCTGCTGTTTTACCTTCACCACCACCGTGAGGGTGATCAACTGGGTTCATCACAACTCCTCTAGTATGAGGTCTTCGACCAAGCCATCTAGATCTACCAGCTTTACCTATTTTTATATTTTTTTGATCAGGATTTGAAAGTACCCCAATAGTTGCCATACATCTTGAGTCAATTTTTCTAACTTCTCCAGAGGTCATCTTAATTAATGAATAATTTCCATCTAGACCGCTGATTGTAACTGAAGTTCCTGCAGATCTTGCAATTTTTCCACCTGCTCCGGGCTTTAATTCAACATTATGAATGTTTATACCTACTGGAATATCTCTTAGTGGCATACAGTTACCAACTTTAATTTCTTTTTCAGGACCATTTTCAACTTTATCTCCAACTTGAATTTTTTGAGGAGCTAAATAGTAAAAATGTTGTCCGTCATCAAACTTAACAAGCATGATGTAGCAAGATCTATTTGGATCATACTCAATTCTTTCTACAGTACCTGGCATATCAATTTTTTTTCGGTAGAAATCTACAACTCTATACATTTGCTTATGTCCACCACCTGACATATTACGAGAAGTTATGTGACCATTATTATTTCTTCCACGCATAGAACTTTTTGGTTCTACTAAAGCTTTAAAAGGTTTTCCCTTCCATAGTCCAGTTCTATCAACTAAAATTGTTCCTCTAGTTGATTTTGTATATGGTTTAAAAGTTTTTAATGCCATTTCTTAAATTCCTGTTGTTAGGTCAATACTTTGACCTTTTTTAAGTGTTACTATTGCTTTTTTGTAACCTTGGACATTAACTTTTTTGCCTCTTGTTACCTTAGATCTATTCTGTTTATTGATAATATTTATTTTTGTTACATTCACTTTAAAAATTTTTTCAATATTTTTTTTTAAGTTTGTTTTGTTTGCAGCACGAGGCACTCTAAACACAATTTTATTTTGCTCAGATAAATTTGTGGTTTTTTCAGTAACCATCGGTGATAAAATCTTATCGTATAGATGTATCTTGTCCATATTACGAATATCTCTTTTCTAGCTCTTTAACTGAACTTTCAGTAAAGACTACTTTTTTAAATTTTATTATATCAAAAGCACTAAAATGATTAATATCTGTAACTTTAACATTTGGAATATTTCTTACAGATTTTTCTATTTTTTCTTTAGATAATTTATCTAAAACAATTAATGAGTTTGTAATTTCAAATTTCTTAATTATTGAATTCATCTCTTTTGTTTTTTTGATCTCGCTTCCAAAATCATTAAAGATTAAAAGATTATTTAATTTATTTTTTTCAGTAATCAATGAAGCAATACTTAGTTTTTTTTCACTTTTATTTAATTTTCTTTTTTTGTAAGCCAGCTCTCCTTTTGGACCATGAGCAACACCACCACCTACAAAAATAGGTGCTTTTCTACTGGCATGTCTAGCACCACCAGTTCCTTTTTGAGCATAAATTTTAGAGGTAGATCCAGTAATTTCATTTTGTTGTTTAGTTTTTGCGTGTCTTCCCTTGTAGTTTGCATTAGTTTTAAATAAAACATTATCAACTAATTTCTTATTGATTTTAGCTCCAAAAACTTTGTCTAAAACTTCAATAGAAACTTTTTTTCCATCTAAATTTATTTTATCAATTTTCATTATTTTTTCTTTTTATCCGGTGTTTTTTTTGCTTCTTCTGCAGCAACAATTTTTTCATTAATAGTCATTTTATTAATAACTTTAACTGATTTTTTAACTAAAATTTCAGTGTTTTTTGATCCAGGAATTGAACCTTTTAAATATAATAATTCATTTTCTAAATCGGTTTTAACGATTTCTAAATTTTGCATAGTTCTTAACCTGTCACCCATATGTCCAGCCATTTTTTTTCCTTTAAAAACTTTACCTGGATCTTGTCTTTGACCAGTTGAACCATGAGATCTGTGAGAGACTGAAACACCATGTGTGGCTCTTAATCCCCCAAAATTATGTCTTTTCATTGCTCCAGCAAAACCCTTACCAATAGTTTTGGATGTGGTATCAACAAATTTTACTTCATTAAATATTTCTAATCCAAACTCATTGCCTTCTTTATACTGTTCGGTATCTTCTACTCTAAATTCTTTTAATTTCTTTTTGGCTTCTGTATTTTTTTTAGCATAAAAACCTTTCATTGCCTTAGTAAGTTTTGAAGCCTTAATTTTACCAAAACCAAGTTGCACAGCCTTGTATCCACGTTTATCCTCGTTAATTACTTGAATAACTCTTGCTTTTTCCATCTTAATGACTGTAACGGGTACTAGTCGTCCTGTTTTATAGAACTCCCTAGTCATACCAATTTTTTTTCCAATTAATGCAATTTCACTCATAATTAAATTTTAATCTCCACATCAACACCTGATGCTAAATCAAGTTTCATTAAAGCCTCAACAGTTTGAGGTGTTGGCTCTATAATATCTATTAGTCTTTTATGCGTTCTTGTTTCAAATTGTTCTCTACTTTTTTTATCGATATGTGGACCTTTTAAAACTGTATATCTTTCAATTCTAGTTGGTAAAGGTATTGGACCCTTAATCGTAGCACCTGTTCTTTTTACAGTGTTTACAATTTCTTCTGTAGAAGCATCTAAAATTTTATTATCGTATGCTCTTAATTTAATTCTTATATTTTGTTTTTCCATAATGATTAGCCTGCAATCTTTTTAGTTACTTCATCCTGAACGTTTTGTGGGACTTTAGAATAATGGTCAAAAAACATTGAATATTGAGCTCTACCTTGTGACATTGATCTTAAGCTATTAATATAACCAAACATATTAGCTAGAGGTACCATTGCTGTAATAACTGTGGCATTTCCTCTTTGCTCTTGAGTGCTAATTTGACCTCTTCTACTATTTAGGTCTCCAATAACATCACCCATATAATCTTCAGGAGTTACAACTTCAACTCTCATTACTGGTTCTAATAGTTTTAAAGTTCCTCTTGTACAGGCTTCTTTAAAACAAGCTCTTCCAGCTAATTCAAAAGCTAAAACACTTGAGTCGACATCGTGGTGTAAACCATCAAGTATTGTCACTTTATAATCAATCATTGGAAATCCAGCTAAAATTCCACCATCAGAAATTGTTTCAATTCCTTTTTCAACACCTGGAATAAACTCTTTAGGAATGGCTCCACCTTTAATTTTACTTTCAACTAATCTTCCAGAACCAGGTTCTTGTGGTTCTACTAAAAGCTTAACTTTTGCAAATTGTCCTGCACCACCACTTTGTTTTTTGTGAGTGTACTCAAATTCAGAAGGATTTTGTAAAGTTTCTCTATAAGCAACTTGAGGAGCTCCTACATTTGCTTCAACTTTAAATTCTCTTTTCATTCTATCAACAATAATATCTAAATGTAACTCTCCCATACCTTTTATTATAGTTTGTCCTGACTCTTCATCTGAAGTAACTCTAAATGAAGGGTCTTCAGCTGCCAATCTACCAAGGGCTTCACCCATTTTTTCTTGGTCAGCTTTTGTTTTTGGTTCAACTGCAATCTCTATTACTGGTTCAGGGAATTCCATTGGTTCAAGTAATACTGGATTGCTTTCATCACATAATGTGTGACCTGTAATAGTATATTTAAGACCAGCTAAAGCAACTATATCTCCAGCATTAGCTTCTTTGATATCTTCTCTAGAGTTTGCATGCATTAATAACATTCTGCCAACTCTTTCCTCTTTGTCTTTTGATGTATTATATACAGCTGTACCAGTTTTAATTGTACCAGAATAAATTCTAATAAATGTAAGAGATCCAACAAATGGATCATTAGCAACTTTAAAAGCTAATGCAGAAAATGGCTCTTTATCATCAAACTTCATATCTAACTCATCTTCTGTTCCAGGTTTTGTACCTTTAATTGATCCAATATCAATTGGACTTGGAAGATAATTTATTGTTGCATCAAGAAGTGGTTGTACACCTTTATTTTTAAAAGCAGAACCAGTTGTTATTGGTACAAAAGTGAAATTTAATGTACCTTTTCTTATACATCTAATTAAATCTTCTTCTTTAATTTCTTCGCCATTTAAATAGGCTTCCATTAATTTCTCATCTTGCTCAACAGCCAACTCAACTAATTCTGTTCTATATTTTTGAGAAATTTCTTTTAAATCATCTGGGATATCTTTGTACTCCCACTCTGCACCTAGAGCTTCATTTTTCCAAATTTGTGCTTTCATTTTTACTAAATCTACAACACCCACTAAATCTGCTTCAATACCAATAGGAATTTGAATAGGTAGAGGCGTACAACCTAGTCTATCTTTAATCATTTCAACGCATCTATAGAAATCAGCACCTGTTCTATCTAATTTATTAACAAAACATATTCTTGGAACTTTATATTTGTCAGCTTGTCTCCAAACAGTTTCTGATTGAGGTTCTACACCTGCTACACCATCAAAAACACAAACAGCTCCATCTAAAACTTTAAGAGATCTTTCAACTTCGATAGTAAAATCTACGTGGCCAGGGGTATCAATAATATTAATTCTATGATCGTTCCAGAAACAAGTTGTAGCGGCAGAGGTAATTGTTATTCCTCTTTCTTGTTCTTGTTCCATCCAGTCCATTGTTGCAGCACCATCATGTACTTCACCAATTTTATGACTTTTACCAGTGTAGTATAATATTCTCTCTGTAGTAGTAGTTTTTCCAGCATCAATGTGTGCCATGATGCCAATGTTTCTGTATTTATCTAAAGTATGTGTTCTAGCCATAATTTTTTACCACCTGAAATGAGCAAATGCTTTATTTGACTCAGCCATTTTGTGAACATCTTCTCTTTTTTTAACTGCAGAACCTTTTTTTTCATAAGCATCATACAGTTCGTTAAAAATTTTATCAGACATTTGTTTATCTTTTCTTTTTCTAGATGCATCAACTAACCATCTAATTGCCAGAGCTTGTGCTCTTTTTGATTTTACTTCAACTGGCACTTGATATGTTGCGCCACCAACTCTTCTAGATCTAACTTCTACAGTTGGTTTGATGTTATTAATTGCTTCATTAAAAACATTAATTGGCTCTTCTTTTGTTTTTGATTTAATTTTTTCTATTGCTTCATAAACTATTTTTTCAGCTACAACTTTTTTTCCATCATACATAATCGAGTTTATTAGTTTTGGAATAATTGTAGAATTAAATATCGGGTCTGGGGTAACAACTTTTTTGGGTTGTGTTTTTTTTCTAGACATATCTATTATTTACCCTTTTTAGTTCCATACAAAGATCTACGCTTCTTTCTATTTGCAACACCTTGAGTATCTAAGTTTCCTCTTAGAATATGATAACGTACACCTGGTAAATCTTTTACACGACCACCTCTGATCAATACAACAGAGTGTTCTTGTAGATTGTGACCCTCGCCACCAATGTAAGCAGTAACTTCGAAACCATTTGATAGTCTAACTCTTGCAACTTTCCTTAATGCTGAGTTAGGTTTTTTTGGAGTTGTTGTATAAACTTTTACACAAACACCTCTTTTTAAAGGCTGCTTCTGCAAAGCTGGAACTTTGTTCCTAGCAACAGGTTTAATTCTTTTTTTTCTTAACAACTGGTTAATAGTTGGCATAAATTTTTTTAATTAATTAATATATTTTTGAATGAAAATAACTGACAGGTTATTTTGTGGCAGCGTTTAGTTCCATAAAGTAGGTACTACATTCCAACCAAAAACATCGCCAAACTACTATTTAATTCTAGTTTGTCAAACTAAAAACTACTTTTGAAGAGTGTTATTTTGTTTAGTTTGCTTGAGTTTCAGTGGGTTCTGCTGGTTCAATTTTATCTTGATCGGCCAAGAACTTATTATCTGCTTCTAAAGCATTCTTGTTCCATTTGTTCTTAATGTGACCTGTTCCAGCTGGAACTAATCTACCAACAATGACGTTCTCTTTTAAGCCATTAAGTGGGTCAACTTTACCTTTAATAGCCGCATCTGTAAGAACTCTTGTAGTTTCTTGGAATGAAGCTGCTGATATAAAAGACTCTGTTTGTAAAGATGCTTTAGTAATACCCATTAAAACTCTTTCTCCAGTTGCTGGATTTTTTCCTTCAGCAACAAGCTTTTCATTTGTATTATCAAATTTAATTCTATCTATCATCTCACCTGGTAAATAACTCGAGTCACCAGACTCTTTAACTTCTACTTTTTTAAGCATTTGTCTTAGAATCGTTTCAATATGTTTGTCGTTTATAATTACACCTTGTAACCTATAAACTTCTTGTACTTGGTTAACAAAGTATTCTGTTAAATCTTTTATACCAAGTATTCTTAGAATATCATGTGGTAACGGTTGTCCATCTAAAAGATACTCACCTTTTTTAATTTTTTCACCTTGGTTGAAATTAATATGTTTGCCTTTTGGAATTAGATAGTTTGAAGGTTCTCCATTTTCAGGTTGAATAGAAATTCTTTGTTTTCCTCTTACTTCTTTACCAAATAAAACTTGACCATCATTCTCTGCAATTATTGCACTATCTTTTGCTTTTCTAGCTTCAAATAATTCAGCAACACGAGGTAGACCTCCTGTAATATCTTTTGTTTTAGTAGTTTCTTTTGGAAGTCTAGCTATTATGTCACCAGCAAATATTTTTTGACCATCTTTCACTGAAAGAATTGAGTCTGGAACTAAATAATATCTGGCTTCATTGTCATCAGCTTTTTTAATAACATTACCTTT
>Ga0209223_10000966_pt1 | contig 32553 bp, 42 predicted proteins | sample COG_06_FD_184750 | JGI IMG/M metagenome (GOLD analysis project Ga0209223, IMG submission 184750) | Pelagic Microbial community sample from North Sea - COGITO 998_met_06 (SPAdes) (version 2) | ecosystem: Environmental > Aquatic > Marine > Neritic zone/Coastal water | place: Helgoland, sampling...
GTTTTCTTGCAATATCTGCTGTTCATATTCTTTTTGTGCAGTGACCGCAGATTCTTTATGAACCTCTAGGGCTTGCGACTCAGCTTCAAACAACGCTTTGTTTTGCAAGTATTCAGATGGGTTTCTTTGTGACATCTCTACCCAGTTTACATCTTTCCAGCGCTGATCGAATAATCTATCCAACGTAGCTGTTTCAGTATGCACTGACTCAATTACATTGTGTAGTTCTTCCATGCGCTGTATTGATTGTTTGGTAGCTTCAGCCGCAGCTTGTTGCGCTCTAGTTGTTTCAGCTTGTGACCGCTTAACTTCATCTGCAATAACAGATTGTGCTTCAGCAGGCAGTGATGAGAAAACATCTTTTGCGCCATCTGTCCAGAATTGAGGTGCATCGATTGACGGAACATCATCTTCCGCTTCAACTTCCTCAACTTCTTCATCTTCAAGGTTGACCTCGCTATCGTCAGGCTCCTCATCAGTGTCGATGGTTTCTGGTTCACCATCTAGTTCAGTATCTTCTGTTTCTACTTCTTCTACAGCATTTGTAGTTTCTGCTTCTTCAGGCTTTGGCGGTTCTAACTGTGTTAGCTCGTTAACAGCTTGGTCGATACTTAAGGGGGCTTCATTACTCATTTCTTAGACTCCTTCTTGGTTGATCTTATGAGTGTCAATGTAGTTGTTTAGTTTACGTGGAATCTCACGGCACACATTGATAAGCGCTATAAGTTCACGTCTTTTATGTTCTTCCTCTGGTTTAGTTTTTAGCAAGTTTTCCATTGCTGTTTCTTCCATGTTTTTTAGTGCTGCGGTTGTCAGCTTTAGCTCACGTTTTGCTTGTGCTGCATCAGCACTTGCTTCTGCTTTGTCCTTTTTAATCATGTAATTAGGCTACCTCCCGGTCTAAATGATGACATCTTTTCTTTCATTTGTAGTTCATATTTGCGCATCTCAATAGCTAGTGCTGTTTCACGCTCTAACTTATCACGCTCAATAGCATCAGCCTGTGCTAACTTTTCACGCTCTAGCTGCATCTTGCTATCTATTTCATACTTCTTGAGTTCCATTTCTTGCTGTTTAGCTTGCGCATCAGCCTGTGCTTTAACTTGTGCATCAGTTGGTGGTGGTGGCCCATCTTCAGGCATTTCTTGTGGTGCAGGGAAATAAAGTTCTGGCGCTTTCATGCCAGCTTTCTCTGCAAACCTAACTAATGCAGCGTGTATGCTCTGCGGTGTTGCTAATGATCCTTCTGGCGCACCGCCTTGTTGCTGTACGATTTGCGCTTGTAAGTTGATAACTTCACGCGCTAACATAGCTTCTTGTCGCTTACCACCAGCACCAACGCCAATCTCAATAGTCATATCGTTACGTCTGCCCCACTTAGTAGGGTCTACTTGTGTCCATTTACCTCTAAGACGTACATAATCAGCTTCTGTTGCATATTCTTTAATAAGACAATGTATACCAAGCATCATGTCTTTGATGCCGCCTTCAGCAAAGATACGTGCCATCAATCTTGTACGCTTCTTGCCTTCAGATAGCATTGTAAGTGCACCTGATGCAGTATCGTGCAGTGTGTCAGCCTTCATACCTGTTTCACCGCGCATTATACCTGTGCGACGCTCTGCCATGACATTTGCTGTTTCTAATGCAGACAAATAATCAAAACCACTGCCAGCCAATCTTACAGGTCTTACAGCACCGCCATTGCGTGAACGTATAGGCGCACCAGGCGTATTGTTAAGCAAATCAGATATAGTGTTTTCATTTGCACCATCTTCTGACACTTCCATGCGTTGATTAAGGCTAAATGACAGTTCATCTAGCATATGACGTTGTATGCCTGTTTTTACACGCTGTACTTCAATAAGCTTGTCAGCCAATGATAAACCATAAAACCTGTGCGGCATTGGGTACGGGCAAATGCTTGAGTATTGTATATACTGCGCATCTTCTACGCTTAAAACTGTAGTGCTGTCGTAATCTGTAATTAATCGTTTTATCTGGCCTTCAACACGTATGTAGTGCTCAAGTATTGTGACTTGCTGCATTGGCCCAATGCTGTTGCTGTAATTATCATCAATAGTATCAACATCTCTAGCATCAGATATGGTTTCATTGTCCATAGCGTCTACATTAGTTAGGTTGTTTACTTTCTCTGGGTCATAACCTTTATCTAGCAAATCTTGTTTACGTGTTTCTATTTGTGCAACGCAGTACGCTGCATCTCTAAGTCTTACTGTATCTCTACCAACAGCAAAACGCTCGCTTGGTATTGTTTCAACTTTAACCTGTCCTTTAGTTATCTCTTTACTAAATACAGCGTTAGTTATAATTATTTCATCTTCACCAATTTCTTCTACAACGCCATCTGTTAACTGATAACCTTGATCTAGCAAAGTCATGTAACCAAGGCCATCTAGCTGGTCAAAGTTTTTAGTGTCTAAATACGTATCTTCTTCCCAATACCAACGAAATATACCTGTCTTTAGTAACAGCGCTTCTTTGATTCCATCATATAATATTTGAAAGCCGTTATTTTGCTCAAAGAAAACATGATTAATGTAATCTGTTTCTTGTTGTGCAGCTTCCTCATCTTCAATACCTACAGGCTGAAATACAGCAACATCTTCGCCTGATAGCACATCAACCAAGTCAGGCAACACTGCCTCAATGTTATCTGCTATGTCTGTGCTAACAGTCTTACTACGCTGTCCAAATACAGATACATCAAACACATCACCATTGTAATAACGCAGCGCTATTTCTCTTGATGACGTTAAATCGCTATCATGCGACATACCAATGCTTTGTGAAAACTCAGCACGTACCATTGAAAGCAAATCATCATTGCCAGCATCATCAACACCGCTTGCAGTGTTGTTTGAATCATCTACGCCTAAATCATTATCATATTTTAGCATATTATATTGCACTTCCATAATTAGGCATTACCAACGGCTTTGCCTTTTTTATTTTAAATTTATCTGACATCAGCGCCATTAAACCAAAGCTGTCAGCATCATGTGATGACCAATCGTGATTTGGGCCTAATCCTACATCTCTACTATCTGATGGTCTTTTTTCGTGATACCATCCTAATGCAGCACGCCCAGCTTCTGTTTTATCTTTTACAAACTTACATTTAGGCAGTATGCGTCTTACAGCTTCAACACGTTGCATTGCTGCGCCTTTGCCTTGGTTTGGTAATGGTTTTAACACCTCAAATCCACCATCTCTCCAGTGATCTTCTACTCTTTTACCTGTCCAACTATTTTCATTTACACCATCATGCGGCAGTTGCATTATAGCGTGAGGCCATCGTCTACGCATCTCATTGATGTGATAACTTAGCACCTGACCTTGTGCTATGTAATGATCCAGCACGTTTATCCAATCACCTACAAATTGCGCTAACCAAATAGTATAACTATCAGCTTTAGCACCAGAGCCACCAATATCGTGAAAACCATAAACAGGTAGTGCTGGGTCGATTGGTAACATATCAACTATACGGCCTTCACGTTTAGCGTTAGCTAGTAACTTACTAAAATACGCACCTTCATGCACACTGGCATAGTCGCCTTCCCATATCCATTCATAACTGTCTGGTCGTTTTTCTTGATCTTCTAATCTTTGGCTAGCTAACCGGGTTCTGTTAAACCAAGGATTATCTTTCCAATTCATTTCAACTATTTTACTGCCAGCTGGCGGTGTTAGTCTAAAACGCCTATCTGTTGCGCTGTTCTTACGTTCCGGGTTCCATGTTACCCATACTTCAGAATCTACTTCACGTATTGTTGGCAGCAACTTAGCCCATGCTAATTCACTAACAGGTTCAGCCTCATCTACCCAGCACAGCATTATACGCGCTTTTGACTTAATGCTTTCAAGGTTATGCCTTAGTCCAGCAAACGTGTAATCTATTCTACCGGGCAAATGGTCTGCTGTTCTTACATACTTTTCGCCAACATCATAACAGCTAGTTAGCCATTCGTTACCAAGTATTGCAGCTTTTACTTCTGCTAGTGATGAATCATCAAGTGAGTTTAAGTGCTCCCGGCAACACAGTATCTGTCCGCTATTACCTTCACTAGCCCAAATAGCACCCCTAACCGCACTCATCATAGCAAAGCTGCGTGTTTTAGCACTACCTCTGCCGCCATAAGCACCGCGCACTTCTGCGTCACCTTCAAATACAGGTATTAGTTTTGCTGGTAACTCTAAGTTAAGTGTCGTCATTATCTGGCGCTACTAACTCTATGCGTGTAACAACTTTAAATGGTTCACCGCTATCATCATTAGCCACTTGCATTGGCAGTACCTTACCTAGCAATCCCATAAATGCAGTTGGATTATCTAAGGCTCGATCTGTTAAATACTTAACCATACCATCTTCTTCATTGCCACCAGCTCGCTGTGCAGCAGTTAATATAGCATCTTTAAGTAGTGCAGTTTGCTTATTAGGTACGCCTTTTTTGCGACCACCTGTTTTTTTACGTTTAGGCTTTTCTACCATGTTTCTACTTTTATCTACTTTAGACTTTCTATTATGTTTTATGGTGGTTAATATCTACGCTTTTTTACTGTCTTGCGTTTATATGTGCCTTTTTTCATGCAACGTTTATTATTCTTACACGTTACCGGGGAAGTACAGGATTTACATAAAACCATTTTTTAAAAACTCCTATTATTCAAAAGCATAGCAAGCCTTACTGCTGTAATGCGTACAGCTAGGAGGCGAGGCTACCTAAGTACGCGCGGCCCGATCTAACATAGATTTACTATATATGGGGTTTTGTGTCAATATAGCAACACATATTGTGTTTATATCACACTTTTATACTATCAATCATGGCTGTTACCTTCCGGGTACTAGACAAAAACTCCATCAATAAATCAATCTGGTCGTTCATTTGCCTGTCTACTGTTAGGTCTATGCCTTGCAATGGCCCAGCTTTAAACCTTACCTTTTGCCCTTTAATAAATTTTGGCGCACTATAGTCAATCTTGCGCTGTCTGTTTTTGCCTATGTGTACGTTAGGTATGTAGCCTGTAGGATAAGCAACACGTAATGAAGCAATAACATCATCTTTTATTTGATATAAATCACTGTCATCTTTCATTATGATGCCATAAATATCTTTACACTTTTGTGTTGCTATAGAAAGCTTTGGCAAGTCTGTGCGTATATCTATCTTGAAAAACAAATAACCTGTAAACACCGGGACTATATATGTTGTTCTTTGCCGCGCCTTTCTTTGCACATGACTTGATCTTAATATGCGTGTGTCAAAAGGTGTATAACAGCTAATACCTTCTTTATCTAAAAAATCATGGATAGACAGCTCTCTGTTAGTTCTAGTTTTGAGTATGTGCCAGCTAGTCATTGCTTTTATCTTCAGGCACAATATCTACTTTAAAACTACAGGTCTTTTTCATGTTTAATGCCTGTCTTAATGTACCCCGGTATCTGTAACGTTTTTGTATTGTTGTTGCTTTACCTGACATATGCAGCCAAGCATCACCGCTTGTTGTCCTTAAGTAAAAACCTTTACCGGGTTTTGCGAACGATGCTGTGACTAGATTATCTTCTAACTCAGTAACTGTATTAAAACCTAGCCTTTTGATAAACTTATCAGTCCATTCAATATTTACCACATTGTTGTGTTTGTTACGTTTAGGAAAACTTGTAGGGCTATACTTTCTCATTTTTACAAAAGTCTTGTCGCCCATCTTAAGCGTTTTTATTATAGCAGCAACAGCGTAGCCATCATGCCAGAGATTGCTCGCTTTATATATAGTCACAGGGTCTTTATAACGTGTGATCTGCATAGGCTTTGCTGCCACTAATTTTATTTTTTTATTTTTAGGTCTGTGCATCTGACCATATCCGCGTTTTGGTAATATATGCCTGTTTCTATATGCAAACAGTTGTAACGCATGATAAGTACAGCCTAATCTTTCAGCAATTTGATGTGTGTTTAATTCTGCATTAGCCCATAACTTAGCAGCTAACTCTTTTTTACTATCTGACCAATGCTTTGCCATTATCAGTGCTGTGTTTTGTCTGCGACTTGTATGTCATTAAATGTAATATTTTCATGCAGTATATAAGCTAATATATTGGCAAAGCTTTGCGATGGTGTTTCTTCTTCACCTTCTACTGGGGCAGTAGTTGTAGCTTGCACACTAAAAACACCGCCTAGCACACTGCCGTCGTCGAGCACAACAACAGCATCATTTCCTGTAACCTCTACATACTGTATAAATCTTTTTACAGTGTTATCCATGTGCTAAGACTAACTAAATTAAACCATAAAGCAAGATAGTTAGTATAAAAATTATTATGACTTTTTTAGCAAAATGCACCGAAAAACTATTTGTGTTATCATAACTATGCTTGCCTTTATTCATAATTAATACTCTGTTTCTTCGGTTGCGTACATACCGCCAAACTGCCTATCATGTTTACGCTCTAATATCTTCCATTCTCTTTCTTGTAAACCTTCTGCATCTATCTGATCCAACACATCTTCTATCTGCTCAGTTGTCATTGTATCTAGCAATCTATACATCATGATTTCCATGTCAAAAGGCAAGTTTTCAAACTCACCATACGCATCATTGTAGTCTCTTAATTCTTTTTCTGTCATTGCTGCTGTGCTAATCATACTAACCTACCCATACCATTGCTGTTGCTGTAAATGTTATTACAAATGTAGAAAGCACTACAAAATTACATAAATCACGTAATACTTTTTTGCCCTCTGCAAGTGCCTCTGCTTTTTCTTGTTTATCCATTAGATCAAAATCTAAATATATAAATTCATATTCTATTTGTTTGTTCATTTTTAATCCTTTATTTTAAAAGCTTGTTTGCCAAGTGTTTAGGGGCTTACGCCACTAATGTTTTAGTTAATGTTAATTTTATTAAACCCACAACTAGCTACTGCATAATATTCGCCATTCATTTTAAATATGTCGCTCGTGCTTGAGCTAGTACCCGGTCTATATCTTTTTATTAACTCTGGGTTTTGCCAATGGTTGGTGACTTCCCAAGCTTTTTCTAAATCATTAACATCAACTTCATAAACAGGCTCATAATACGTAAAATCTTCTGCTGTAAAAGTCTTTGGTTTAAAATTAGCTCTATGTCTTACATCTGAATATTTTAAATATAACTCATTGTTACCATTTAACTTGTTAAATATTTCTTCTTTGATTTGGTATATTGTAATCATTTTTAATCCTTTGTTTTTGTCTATATACACAATATGGGTATTTTTTTTACATAATCAAGTGTTAAATGTATTTTTTTTACGTTTAATCTCAAAATCCTTCAGCTTCCGTATCTCTTGCGCCTTTAATTTATTAAATGACGTACCGCACCGGGCTAATGTTGAGCTAACGCTCTGAGGGGTAGTGTTACAAGCAAACGCTATTTGCTTTAAGCTAAACCAAGGCGTTCTATAAACTTCTTCATGTATTTTGTTAATAAGCATTAAAACATATCCTCTTGTTTAGGTATTATTGGTTTGCTTGGCTGTTCTACAAACATATCTGGTTGCTCATAGGCTTTTCTAATACGCTCACACGCTATGTCGAAGTAATCGGGGTCAAGCTCTATACCTGTAAACTTTCTGCCTAATTTAACGCAAGCAACACCTGTGGTTCCGCTGCCCATGAAAGGGTCGAGGATTGTTTCGGCGTTTTCTGGTAAGTGCTTTATACACCACTCCATAACTCCGACAGGTTTTTGTGTAAGGTGAACACGCTTTACACCGCGCTCAACACCCTTTCTTAAAAACCCTGACCACTGCCAAGTAATCATCCGAACAGCTTTTTTTAAATTAGTCCAAGCAAGCTCACAATCGGCAAAATCAGATTTTCCAGTCTCCTTATTCCAAACAAGCCAGCAAGAGGATGGAGGCAAGTCAAAATAATTACCGCCAAAAATAATTTGGTTATTAGAACGATTCACCAACATATTTATTTGCTCAACAGAGGCAGGTTCATGGTCAAAATCGCCTCCTTTATAGACTGTGCATTCTGCAAGTTTATGTCGTGATAGGTTCTTTTTTTGGCTCTCTCCAATCCCATAAGGCGGGTCAGTAACAACAGCATCAAAATTGCCAAGCAAGGGCATGACCTCAAGGCAATCACCGAGTATTAATCGGCAATCGCCAATAGTCACATCTTTAATAATAGCCGTCATTAAATCAACTCCAATACTGACTTAGCTTTTAAATATAAGCTTTTGCGTCTTACATACTCAGGTTTAACTGACTCCATCAGTACGCCAGCTGATCTAGGCGCAAAGCTTTGACTTGAGTTGCGCCAATTTACGCAAGCTTGGTGTATCAAATCTTCTGGATAGTCTTTCATGTCAGCAATCCACTCCCGGTCTAATTGCTTTTGTAGCTCTGGCGGCCTAGCAACTTCATAGTATCTGCTTTCAAGTAACTCTATGCAACCTAATATAGTTTTAGCTTTAGCTGGCTGTAATGTACCTAAGTAATGCTCTTTTACTTTCTCTATGTTTTTCTTTTGCCCAGCTGCAATTTGTTTGTCTTGCGCACAATCAAAATCTCTAGGATAGCCTTTAAGATTGATACTCTTTAAGCAAGTTTCCCCTGCTAAGACGTCTTTGCTCACCGATTTGCGCATATTTGTTAGTTTTATTATTTCTGACATTTTGTTTTCCTTTTTTGCTGTCGTTGTATGTGAAATGGTTTTTTAACCAAGTACGCCACTGCCTGTTAAAATCAGTAGACTCAGTTTTGTTGTCTATGTGAAACTCTACAAACTTTTCTAGCTCTAACTCATAAACATCTTTGCTCATATGATCACGCACCATCTGAGCTGTCTTAGTCGTCGCATTTAATGTTTTTGGCCTCCATTCACTGTATAGTATATTATTAATAATTGGTTCTGGTTCTGGTTCTAGGTTCTGGTTCTGGTTGGCACGCCTTATGGCCTTATCGTCTGCAAGCCTGTTGGCGCTATCTTTTTCTTTATATTTCAATGCTGTAGCTGCTCCCCCTTTTTTAGCTGCTTTAACTTTTATTTTATACTTACTATCACTTTTCTTATATTCTTCTAATAATCTTTTGTTTGCATATTGCCCTTTTATAACAATAAAAAACTCATCTAAAATTGCCAACAACGCAGCTTTATCTTGCTCTGATCTAATAAGCATCTTTCTGGCAATCCATTCAATATCTTTTGGAATGGTGCAACCCGGTGTTGTCCAGCAAAGTGATAGCAGTCTGTTGTATGCACCAAACTCTGCTAAAGTTAGATGCATAGTTTTGTAGCCCATGTCTTTGGGGTAGTAGTTGAAGTATGGTAAGCTCATTTTGTTTTCCTTTTTTACAGTTTTATTGTAATCGCATATAGACAATTACGTCAATATCTTTATTAATATGTTTGTCTGCTTGTTTTCCTCCCCGTAGATGCAGACAACTGGGCAGTAGTTTTTAATCCTTTCTACTGCCCTTTTTTATTTAATACACTTCCAAAATTGTTATATTATGCACAGCCTTCATTAATTTCTTCACTAGCCTATATTGGGCCTTCCGAGCTGTAATGGGACTCTTAACATCTTCCACTATCAAAGTACCTTCTTTGTTCTTGTATTGACTGTCAGCAGTATATCTACATATCTTCTGGTCGTTCACCAGTATCTGATAGACTGGATGTATTTCTAACTCTGATATCTCACCATCTTTTAAGCGCTGCTTGTTATGTAAATATCTGGCGTGTTCACGCTTTGAATCAAATGTCATACCATCATCTTTGACCTTGATGGCGTTGTATTTGTTACGTTTATACATTAGTCAATTTCCTTAATGTTAGGTTTGTAGCTGTTGCCAAATCCACGCGATTGTATTTTAGTACGACCTTGGATTTTTTGTTTAGGCTTTTTTGACTTCTTAGTTGTTTTAAGTAGCGAACGTAATTTTTTACGTGCTAGACTATCTGCTTTATCTTTCTTTATTGCACACTTAATACAGGTCAGCGAGATATTATCTAAGTCGTGTTTTCCACCCATACTGCGTTGATGTAAATGTTCTTCGCGTATCTGCCTTGCTTTGAACACTAAAGGTTCTTTACAAGTCGCGCATTTACCATCTTGCTCTATCAATAGTTGACCAAACTGCATTTTAGTTAGTGGTTTGTATTTACAATAGTCGTGGTGGTCAGATAGTCTCATTTAACAGCCTCCTGAGTGCCTCTGTAGTTTCTTCATTGACAAGTTTCTGCCAGTGATGTTGTGATCTAGTATCTTTTCTCCGCTTTGCCCGGTGCAGCATCATTCTTTTGAAATATGGATGCTCAGTATAAAAAGACTCTACCCCATTCTTATTGTATTTCTGTATTTTCACGACCATCCTCCGCGCACAATAGTATTTAACTTATGCAGCTCATTAACTGTTAATCGTGTTTTGTGCATATCAATGAGTCTATCCCAATATTTTTCCGGGATACCAATTCGCTTCCAGCTGCGAAGTGTATCAGGCTTTAAACTTGGTATTATCTCGCAGACAGCATCTTTGCCGCCTGCTTTATCAATTATAGATTGTACAGTATGTTTCATTACAAACTCCTTTTTTAAAGTACATAGCACTATTCTATAAGTATATTTTTTACAATGTCTAGTAAAAATAATAACAGATTAGCTATTGCAAAGCCTTGCATATTACTTTATGGCTAAGTCATCACAGTTTAAAAATGGAGGAAAACGTGACTATACAACACTTACCAATGCAACATTCTGCAAGCACAGCTAAAATTGCACCAGCTCTTGTTAAAGCTATTAATTCTATACAGCCAGCAAGTAAAGATGGCAGCAATCCGCACTTTAAATCTAAATATACAACTATTAGCTCACTAATTGAAGCTGCTAGGCCACATTTAGCAGAAAACGATATAACAATAATGCAAAATCAAGGTGGTATTACTGAGCGTCGTACAATGGTACTAAGCACAAGAATATTGCACACATCCGGGGAGTGGTATGAAACATATTTTGAATCAGATGTAAAAAATTCAGATATCCACGTACTTATGAGTACAATGACTTACTGCCGTCGCGGTGGTTTAGCTGGCGCACTTAATATGTCACAAGAAGATGACGATGGTAATGTTGCATCACAAGCTAAACAAATAAAGTCAATAGACTTAGAGCCATTGCTTATAGAAATATCAGAATCTATGCAAGATGACGATTTAAAATCTGTCGCTAAAAAAATACGTAGTCTAAAGTGTAATAATGCAGACTTAGCTACACTTAAAAAAGCTTGGTCTGAGCAAAAAGCTGCTATTGTAGCCGCAGAAAAAGCGGAGGCACAGTAATGAATATTATAGATGTTGAACAAGGCTCAGATGCTTGGTTTGCCGCGCGTGCAGGCAAATTAACAGCTTCACGCGTTAAAGCTTTAGTCGCTAAAACCAAATCAGGTTACAGCACAAGCCGAGCTAATATGATTACTCAGCTCTCATTAGAGCGCATGACAGGTGTAGCAGTTGAACCAACGTATAGCAACGCGGCAATGCAGCGCGGTACAGACTTAGAGTCAGAAGCGCGTGATTATTATGCTTTTGAACGTGATGTCTCTGTCAGTGAAGTTGGTATGGTTATCCACCCAAAATATGACTTTATTACTTGCAGTCCTGATGGCCTTATTGATGACGATGGTTTAGTTGAAATCAAATGCCCTTTTTCTATGGCTAAAATGGTTGGCTATTTAGAGAAGGATGCGCACGCTAAAGAATACCGCGTTCAGTTACAAATGCAGCTGTTAGTCACAGGTAGACAATATGTTGACGTAGTTGGCTATGACCCTCGATTTCCTGATGGACTAAAAATGGCAGTTTGCAGGGTTGAAGCAGATAAAGAGTATCAAGAAGAATTATTATCAGAAATGCTTAAAGCAAATACTGAGATAAATGAATTAATCGAAAAACTTAACAAAATGAAAGAGAGTAAAAATGTCTAGTGTAAATAAAGTTATTTTAGTTGGTAATGTTGGCAGTGATCCAGAAATTAAAACATTTAATAATGGAGGCAAGGTTGCTAACTTTTCATTGGCTACTACAGAGAAATGGCGTGATAAAAAAACACAAGAGTATGTAAGTAAAACCGAATGGTCTAAAGTAAGTGTTTTCTCAGAGGGTCTTGTATCTGTAATAGAGCGCTATGTTAAAAAAGGTGTTAAGCTTTATATTGAGGGTAGGTTGCAGACACGTAAATGGACTGATAGCTCTGGCAATGACAAATATATAACTGAAGTTGTTTTGAAGGGCTATGGCGGCACATTAGTTTTGCTTGATGGTAGCTTTGCTGGTGCAGATAAACCACGTTTAGATGTTGGCGGTTATAATAAAAATGTAGTACCGGGTTTAGATGATGAGATTCCGTTTTAAATGACAGCTATAATAAAAGATGTAACAATAGGTGGTCAGCGATTAATACTCGGTGACTGCCAACAGGTTATGCAAGAGCTTGGTGGCTACGACACTTTAGTTAGTGATCCCCCATACGAAATACAAACAAGCGGCGGTGGTATACATAGCAAGCGTACATTTTTAAAAGAAGTAGAGAAAGCTAAAATACATAAGGGCTTTGATTACAATATAATTAATTCAGATTTATATGGTAGCGCGATAGTATTTTGTCATAATGACCAATTAGCTAAATTATTGCCAGACCTTGCAAGCAAATATAAAAGATATGCTATGTGCGCTTGGCAAAAAACAAATCCTATGCCTGTTGCTAACAAACATTATCAGCCAGAGTTGGAGATATATGTTCATGCTTGGAATAAAGGCTACCACCCACAAGGCGATCTTAGTTATAAGAAAAGAATATTTACACATAGTGTTGGTAAATCTGATTATGACCATCCAACTGTAAAACCTTTAGGCTTAATGCAAAAAGTAGTGACTAATGCTACTGGGTCTATATTAGATCCTTTTATGGGTACAGGTACAACGCTTGTTGCGTGTGAGAAGCTTGGCAGGCGTGGCGTTGGTATAGAAATCAGTGAAAAGTATTATAACATTGCGTGTGAGCGAGTAGATGAAGCTGCTAATCAGTTAGAGATGTTTTAAATGGGTCAATATACAATACAAATTAACAATGAGGTTGAGAGAACAAAAGCTCTTGACCTTACTAAAAGAGCACCAGCTGGCACATATATAACTTGGAAACGTGATAAACGCACCACAAATCAAAATAGCTTAATGTGGGCATTATTAACTATAATTAGCAATCAAGTACGTTGGAATGGTAATGAATGGCATATAAGTGATATTGGTGGTCGTTATAGTCCAGAAAATTGGAAGCAGGTTTTTGCTTCTAGTTTATTTAAAACACAGTTCATGCCAGACCTTGATGGCGGTATGATACCATTAAATCCAAGCACTAGCAAAATGACTAAGGAACAACATAGCGAATTATGTGAATTAATTAAAAACCAATGCGATAGCTGGGGTATAAATATTGAGGAAGTTGAGCAAAATGAAGAATTATAAAAGAGTTGCTGGTCTTAAAAAGCGTCAATATCAACATACGCCAGTGCAAGTTTTAAATGAAATAGCTGACTCACTTTCAGAAGGTGCTGACAAGTATGGCACGTACAATTGGCGATTTGAGCGATTACACTACAGCGATTACTACAGCAGCACATTGCGTCACTTGCTATCTTGGTATGATGGTGAAGATATTGACCAAGAATCAGGCTTGTCACATATAACTAAAGCTATAGCTGGGTTAGTTGTGTTGCGCGATGCAATGTTAAATGACTCTGTTGTTGATGATAGAAACTTACAAACAACTAGGCTTGACACATAATGGCTAAATATAAAGAAGATTTCGACGATAAATACTGGCGATTATTTAGGGAGGTAGTGCTTTTGCATGAGCAATGGAGGCAACACACATTGTTTTTTGATGAGCCAGAATATGTAAACTCTAAACGCAATGGCGTTGACTATCCTGAAGGTAATTTTAGAGCTTTATGGTCTAAGTCATTGCAGATTAGAAACATACATAATCAGATGCTTGATATGCTGCACAGATATCACGATGGCAAGCCCGGTGTAAATAAAATCAAATAACGTCGGCTAGGCTTTTGCCATTAATATAAAAGAACATTGATCGCTTGCCGTTAGCATTAATGATCACATCAGCACAGGCCCATGTAGATAGACCGACTTTGTAAGGTTGTTTTAAAGTAGACACACCTGTCTGCCATGCACCTCCGCTAATACCGGGAGAATGACTGTGGCCTATCACAGTTTTATACATTGCATTGGCAAAGCCTTTAATACTGCCTCTTGAGCCATTAGCACCTCTATCACCATGTTGTGATACGTCTATACCTTTTACATTGGCACGCTTGTTTGCATTAACAAATTTATAGCACCCCGGTATGTATTTTTGAAACGCACACTCTAATGCTGATTTATTTTTGTAGGATATCTCCGCAAGCAATTCAGAACCTATCGCTGCATTGTGTGGCTCTTTAAGGTGTCTGCCTTCATTTAAATAACGCTCAATATGCCTGTCGTGATTACTATCTACTATCCAATTCTCTTTACCGCCTGTTTGCACTATATGCGCGGCAGTGTGTTTTAACTCCCACGCCAGACTATTCATACGCATATTAAAGACTTTTATCTTATCAAGTAATTTATGGTGATGTGATATAGATACGCCATCAAATACGTCATGGAACACGTGTATATCTGGTTTAAGTCTATCGCATAAACTAGCTCTAGCTTTTAATATTACTCTATCGTGCATAGCTGCGTGGTCATCACCTCTAACTATAGCTGCTGCGTTTTCACCGGGTTGTAATCCTTCTGGTGTCCAATACTGATCTAAAAAGTAAAAACCTTTACCATCCCAAATTATCTGCGTGTGGTAAAACTTATCACCAACAAGTTTGACGTATGTTGCCGCAAATACATGATTGAATTTAGCCTTACCACCAGCTTTTGTCCTAGTGTACGTTTTACTGGTACAGCTACCTGTGGTTTGTAGCATTTTAGGTAGTTCATCACCCGGTGTTGCTGCCAAACGCAAGTGCAGTGATGTAGCGCCATATACAACAGACCTCTGGCCGCTATGAGCCTGCATACCAGATAAAGGGTCTACAGCAGTAGCTGTTAGGCGCAATCCAGATACCATGAATGACTTGCTCAGTATCAAATCATCAAGCAATGCATAGTTATGTATAGCCACAGGCCACTGATAGTCTTTTTTTGCAATCAGTGTATTATGTCTGTACTTAAGGGGAATGATTAACAGCTGACTTTTGTGATGTTTACTAAATAACTCTAGCGTATCAAAAAACTTTTGGTTTAATGTGCTGTTATTTGTTGCAGATGTAATCAAAAATGACTTATACTTCTTCGCAGCTTTTATATCTAAGTTGCTTGGACACTCTACGTCATTCGTTTTATACTTAGGATTATGTGGCTCTAATTTAATACCTAAAATACGTTGCGCATTACTTTTATGTTGTCGCATTGAGCGCTCTGTATTTGTTTTAATGCCAGCCTGCTTCATAGCATCAGCAAGGGATGTGCTGTTAGGCCAAACTTCTGCTATTTTTTTAGCGCGTTCAATACTGGTGTGTGTTTTCATCAGGCAGTTCTTTTGTAGTGCTCATCTTCATAGCTAGTATTTTGACCTCGGCTACCAAACCACCAGCCTACAACCATTGCTGTCATGTTGACAAGAGCTAAGTCAAACGGATTTGCAAGCATCTGGTCAAACGCTGTGCCAATCAATGCTACTTGGTCATTCAAGTTAGTTACATCTTGCGTTAGCTTATCTGTAATGGCGTAGTATTCACTTGTGCGTATGCTTGTCATTAAAACTAGATACCAGGTTATGCCTGGCCTGGTGATAGAGCGCATAAAGTTAGCAATGTCGCCTAACATTGACTTGCCCCATTTAATCTTACTCAGATTGTTTTCAGCGTCTTGAGAGTTGGTAAACGCAGATATATTGCCAGCTATTTCGGTTAGTGCAATCTCTTGCTCAGTTTCTTCACGCTTTGCTTTCATTGACATTTCAGTCAGTGCTAACTCTTGCTCAAACTCCAGACGCATACGCTCTGTTTGATGTTTAAACATATTGCGTTCATGCTTACGCTGCAAGAACGCGCCAAAGATACCAACGCCTGTTGATAGGATAGGGGATAAAATATCAATCATTTGACCAAAACTCCAATGACTTATCACCGCCAAACCAATGTCTGCGACGACCTGTATCTATGTGTAGAAATGTCTGATAATAACCAAAGCCTGTAAACCCAGCAGACTTACACATAAAGTTTAATTCTTCTTTGTTGTGATTACGCAAGGATATATCTACAGCAAGTTTTCTGTGCTGACTCAATGGCACACCGCCAACAGCTAGGTTATGCCTGAAGCATCTGTGTGCAGAGTTTATATGCAACGGCTTTTCTATCTTTGTACGCACCCATTGCAGCTTATCTAGAAACTCTGGGTCATGATAGTATTGACCACAGTGTCTACATGATAGCTCTTTGGCACTAAAGTTAGGCCATCGGTCACCATCCCAATCGACTTTTATGTAATGTTTAGTTTTCATTCTTAATAATGAGTGCAGTGAGGTCTTTATGGTTTTGACGCATTTCAACGCCCAGTGACTCAATGCTGCGCTCAACTCTTTTAACAGATTCACGTACATCATCTTTCCTTGCGAAGTTTTCATTCATATCATCTTTTAAGTCATCTATACGCCCATGCGTTTTAGAATTGTCATTGCTTATCTTAGCCGACACTTGTCTATCCCTAGCAATAACACCACCAACAAACGTAACTAATAATGCACAAAAAGTTAATAATGTCTTAACATCTACGTTTGCCGGGTTTTCCATGATCTTAACTTTCTAGCGCTTCTAAGCGTGTTTCTAGTGCTTCAATCTTAGCAATGGCATCTTGCAGTGCTGATGTTAGCAATGGCACAATCTTACTTTGGTCTATACCTTGATAATCTGGTACTTGACGTGTTGCCATAACCTTCTCTGTTGTTTCACGCCATAGTTGACCTTCTTCAAGTTTATCTGGCTCTACAACATCTGTGCTATGTACTACTTCATCAATAGCAGGAGTTAGCTCTTGTTGTTGCTCCTCATATGTAGCGTCAACAGCAGGTGTTAATTCATTGCCATCTTCATCATAAGTTGCTTCAACAGCAGGGGTTAGCTCAACTTGTATTGTTTCATATGTTGCTTCAACAGCAGGGGTATATATGTCACCTGTTGCTTCGCTTTCAACATACTGTTGGTCACGCATTGCATCTTTTTCGCCATCAACTGCTTCTGGCACTACTTCTTGTGCTTCATGTGCCAAGAAACCATCTACCCTAGTGCCATCGACAATCCATTCAAAGTTTACTGGTCTTAGTGCTTTAACTCTATCAATAGAGCCTGTCATTTCTTGCACATCAGTTTTTAGTCTGTAGTCTGAGCTTGTAAGATAGCTTGTGCTTGAATTTAATGTGTTTATTTTACCAACAGCACCATTTGGATTATCAAAGATAATATGGTTCATTAGTCCTGTGCTACTTGTTGTAGATGATATAGCAGGTGTGCCTAATGCTATTACACCAACTTCAATAGCACCATCTTGGTTAGGAGTTAGTGAACCAACTTCTATTGTACTTGATACTGTTAAGTCACCTGCTACACTGAGCTTAGCACTCGGAGTTGAAGTCCCTATGCCCACGTTACCGCCCGCTTCGTTTAAAGTCATATTATAGGCTGTTGCTGTACCATCCGTTCGTTGTGCCTGTAACCACACGTGTCCATCTGCACTGCTGTTGCCAACAACTAATCCATAACTTGTATCACTGTTTGTTAAATACAATGGTGCATTAGTTGATGAAGAACCTAATGATGGGGCATTTAACGTACCACTTGCACTAATTTGTGTTTTTGTTTTTGGTGCTGAAGTACCTATACCCACGTTACCGCCTGCTTCTTGCAGTGTAAGCGGGTATGCAACACTAGCACCATTGGTATGTTGTGATTGTAACCAAGTACGTGGTGCTACATTATCCATACCAACGACTAATCCATAAGCAGTATCACTTGGTGAAACGTATAATGATGCGTTTGCAGGAACAGAACCTAATGAAGGTGTTGCATAACCACCAGAAGTAATTTGTGTTCTTGCCTTTGGTGCTGTAGTCCCTATGCCAAAATTACCATTAGCTAATAGCGTTGTCTTAACGCTGTTATTAGTAATAGTGTAGATTGGAATGTTATCGTATGTACCAAACTGTAAATTAGTTGAAGTACCACTTTCAACGCGCATATACATAGTGCTGTTATCAAGCGCATATACACCCATTCGAGCACCTGCTGTACCAACCGACCATTGTCTAGTGTTACTTGCACCTACGACATCAATTGAACCGTTTACATCTAAACCACTGTCATCTATGCTAGCTCTAATATTACCAAAATTATTTTTCCAAGTAGTTTTACCTAATCCGTCTATTGTAAAAACTGGATAATAACCTGCCGCTGAACCATCCCAACCCATAGCCGCTTCAAATATTGTTGAAGTGTTACTTGCCCATGCGTTCATAACGGATAAACCGTTCTTGCCTGTTGCGTTAGAGTTTTGTTGTACTTTAGCTAAGAAATCGCCTGTGGTTGTATATGTTGTTCCATTAGCAACATCTATACCACCTGTTACATCTATACCACCAGAATTAATACGCATACGTTCTGTAGTACCACCTGTACGCAGTAGTATTTCGCCATTTGATTGTAGTGCATCTATATTTAAATTTGCATTGGATGTTGAAGTACCTAAACGCCACATATCGCCTGAAGTCGTAGAGTTTCCTGTTACATATACTCTATTTGCATCTGTAGTTTTTAATTCTAATGCTTCAAATGAACCTGCGCCTGTATATGTGCCTTTACCTGTTACATCTAACCCTGCAGGTTTAACACGCGCTACTTCTGTTTCGTTGACACCAAATACTAAATCACGAGTAGGTGAGTTAGTGTAAAGATTAGCGGCATCAGCATCTAATGCTATACCAAATCCATAACCACTGCCTTGTACTTTAATCTGCCCACTAGCAGAAGCATCCATGCTCATGTTAGTTGCATTTGTTACTTGTATACCATTAGATGTTGTAGCTAGTTTTTCTGCATTATCGTAATACAATGTTACTGCGCCATCAGCAATCGCACGTATCATTCTTTCACCTGTGTATTTGTCAATTAATACATCATTTGAACGTATATATAGATTGCCTGTACCACTATCATCAATAATAGAGTTACTACCATCGTGATAAATTTGTAAGTCTGAGCTAGTTCCATACTTAGCTTTAACACCATCGTTGAACAGTATGTCACCTGTCATTGTACCACCAGCTTTAGGTAGCGCAGCGTCAGCAGTAGTACCTTGCGCGGCAGTAGCATAATCAGAAGAATCAAATGCTTTAACTTGTGCTAGGTTAGTAACCTCAGAGTCCATCAAGGCTCCTGCGGCAGTTACATTAGCAGTATCCGTCACATCAGCAGATGCTTCTATGCCATCAAGTTTAGTACCATCAGCAGCTACGTCGCGGCCATCTACTGTGCCTGATAGTGTTACGCTCCCGGTAAAGTTTAAATTACCTGTACCTGTAATATCGTTGCTGTTTAAATCTAAATTACCGCCAAGTTGCGGTGTAGTATCGTCTACAACGTGTGCGAGTCCACCACTTGCAGTTGAGCTAATAACGCCCCCTGCGGATATCGTTACGTTAGTACCAGCAGATATCTCATTTAAAGTTACATCTGCACCTGTAGCTATGCCATCTAACTTTGCGCCATCAACACTTACATCTCTGCCATCAAATGTCCCTGACGTAGTTATGTTGCCTGTCATTGCACCGCCAGATAACGGCAAATAGTTTGTCAATGTTAGTGCATTTACAGCAGTGTTAAGACTTGTAGTTGTTGCATGATTAGTACCGTCACCAATAAATATATCACCATTATCAAGGTTAGGTACAGCATTGCTACGCCCTGCACCCATTATAAATATACCACCAGCACTTGCGTGTGAACGTGTTACTTTAGCTATTTTCTGTATTTGTGACGACTCACCTGAAGGTATTGCTGTGGTTAATGTTCCTGTATTTGATACATACAGTTCATCACCTTCACTAAATGCAGATGTATCTAAATTGTGCATTTCACCAAAAGTAAGTACCTGACAAGATGCGTTTGCGCTTACAGATGCATCTATAATACCGAAGGCTGGCATCTTACTTGCATCATTGGCATCGGCTTTAGAAACAACAGTAGTGTTTCCTGATATGCCAGATATATATACTGGATCACCAGCAGATAACGCCTCACCAGCTTGACCTTTAAATTTAGTAGGGCCGCGCAATGGGCCTATAAATTCAACAGCTTCTACCTCATCAGTAACTGTAATACCGCTATCAGTTGTTATTAGCCTAACTACATTGTTATGATATAGTGTTACAGCACCGCTTTCATTAAATCGCGCCATATACGTATTACTGCCTTGGCCTCTAATATAAACATCATCTGAAGCAAATATCTGTAAGTCACCAGCACCCACATCACGTATGTAACTTGACACACCATCGTGCGATATCTCTAGGTCATTACCTGTGCCTAACGTTAATTTATAATTATCAGCTAAATTTATATTGCCGTTGCCATTGATATTCTTGCCGTTTAAATCTAAGTTACCACCAAGCTGAGGTGTCAAATCCTGTACGATAGCAGTAATACCAGATGTGTTAGTTGCATTAGCCCACACAGTTCCATTGTAAACAAGTATCTGACCGCTTATTGCATTGTTAACTTGTACGTCTGTAATGTTGCTAAGTATGTGATTGTGACCATTGTCTACAACAGTTACTGCAATATCTATATCGCCTGTTGTGTAATCTAACGTACCACTACCTGTTGCTTCCCCGGTAAGGTTTGTTGTCAGGTTTGTGGGAATGGGTACAGGTGAACCACCAGCACTATCTTCAGCTATTGGCATTTAACTCTCCATTACCATTTTACGCGATCAGCCCAATAGGCTGCGCTTGATTTACCTTTTGCTATGTTCTTGCGATGTCTTGCTTTAAAACTAGCTCTCTTTTTCTTCATACGTTGGCTCTCGCCAGACTTAGGCTTTCCTGCTGTACTAGCGCCTTGCTGTCCAAAGCGTATGATCTTCTCTTTGCCGTCATAACACGACTTTACAACGTGCGACTTTGTTTTATGCCCCGGTGTACGTCTAGGCTTGTTGCACTTCATGTTAGCTTTAAGTATGGGTTTGCGGCTAATCATTTTTATCTTTTAGTACGTATCTGACCATCAGACCTACGATAACGTGTGCCAGCTGGCAGACTATCATATTGCTGTTGAGTTGTAATATTTACAATATTAGGTGTTGTTGCACTAACTACACCAGCACCAGTTAATCCACCAAGTGCTGTTAAAGCGCTCTGTTTTGGTAACGCACGTAGTATCTTTACGCCTTGCGAATTATCTAGCAATCTACCGCTTATTTTCTTTCTTACGTCTATATCTAAATCTAATAGCATTTGCGCTGCATCGCGTGTAGGCATAGTTAATAATTGCGCGGCAGCAGTTGTTATATCTTCATCAACAACATCTCCAGCTTTACCTAGTGTTCTTAAACTTAGATCACCAGCTTTTCTACCTAAAAATGGTATTAAATTAGCTAGGTTTCTTACATCGCCAACAGCTTCAGTGCCTTTTGCTATAGCTTGCATTGTGTCGCTTTTCGCTGGCTGCTCTGCTAGTTTTATGGCTTCTGTAGCACTTGCTGTAATAGAGTTTGCGCCTACATCTGTTGCTTTTGCTGTATCTGCTAGCTCTGCTTGACGCACTAAATCATTTACTAAGGTTTCAGCTTTTTCTTTACCAATAACTGTTTCTAACTTAGATTTAAAGCTTGGTGTTCTAAATTGCCCTTTTAATGCGCTATAGCTCTCAGGGTTATCTAATAAAATATCTATTTGATCTTTAATACCTGACAACAGCGCTTCTTTTTCAGATTTACTATAATTCTCTATATCTCTTGCAAACTGTTTGGGCCTAGTTTTTTTGTTAGTGATATTTTTTAAGCCATAATCCATTGCATTTTTGTTAGCCTCCTCACCAGCAAATACACTTCTAGCCTGTGCATATTCTGGATTAGCTTTATCTATTTCTTTTAATAGTTTATTTTTAATAATGATTAAATCACGCGCTCTTTTTTTTGTATTTTGCTGTATATTCCTACCTATTTCATCATCTAAACTTTTTTTAACTTGATCTAATATTTCTAATTGGTTTTCTGTTGCTTGCCCCATATAAGCTAAATCTTTTACTGCTTTATCCCTGTAGTCTTTAACTAAAGGTATATTAAGAACCTCTTGCAATTCCTCTGTTGGCTGTATTCCTTTAGCAAATGCTTTGTCATATAACGGCTTAGATTCCTCATCTATTCTTATATTTATATCATCTAGCGTGTCGATCATATCTTTTGGTCTACCAAGCGCTACGTTAAATGCTTCATTTACACGTTGACTTTGTTCAGATTGTTGCGCTCTTGCAGCTTTTTGCATTATATTTTGAGATGGCCCAGCCCTACGGCCTAAGCCTACGCCAGCTATACTATATCCCGGCAAATTAGGGTCTTGCAATAACATATCAGGTCTAACTGTTTCATCATCTGCGGCACGTAACAATGATGATCTAAACTCTTTTGGGTCTTTTATGCCAGATACAGACCTCATGTAGTCATATATGTTTTGTTCTTTGCCTTGTGGTATTGTATCAATGCGTGTCTGTGTTTTCTTTGACCTAATGTTTTTTGGGTCAAATATAACTACTTCATCGCCACCAGCAGCAATGATACCATCATATCCAGCTTTTTTTGCTTTTTCAGTAAGCGCTGCAGGTGTATATTCTCTATTGGCTCCCCTTCCTCTTCTTATGTAATCACTAAGTGTATAATCAATATCTTCTATTTTGCCAAAAAACTTATCATAGCCAGATTTGTTTGAGTCTAGCAAACCTGTATCTTGATTGACCTTTCTTTTTACTTCCCTTTTTAATGCGTCTACAGCTTCTTCTTTTGTGTCATAAAACTGTTTTTGATAACCACCAAAATTTGCATATATTTCTGAAAATTGTTTTTTCTCTACACCTTTACTGTCAGTATAAGTGAATGGTTTTAATACTGGGTCAATTATATATGCGTGTACACCATCTGTTCCATCACTGTTTGTTGCTGGCCCAATTTTTACATTTTTATCTACATAATCATCTATTTTATCTAATGTTGCTATAGTCTTTTTTGTTCTATCATCTAGCATATCTATTTTATCAAGCTCACTTGTCCAGAATCTAAAATCTGGACTGTCAATACCTAAATAACTGGCTTTTCCTTTGCCTGACAAATCTAACATTTTACCTTTAGTATAAAACTCACCTACATTTGGCCCATAATAACCTGCCTCACCATAATTTGGTGTTAAATAATGGCCTCTACCATAAAAACCATCATCTCTTTTGCCTATGTATTTATCATCAAACTCATCAAACTTTGCCTGTGAGCCATGATATAAAGGTTTATCAACATTAAAATCATCAGCTACTTGCTCTGCAATGTCATCAGATATACTTTTGGTAGGCACATCAGGAGTATCAATATTAAATGCTCTGCGTGTGCCTCTGTATACTTGTCCCGGTGCTTTTATAATACCTTTAACAGTAGCTACACCTGTTTTTGCTAATGGCCCTATAGCTGGCGCTAATCCTGCAAGTTCAGCAGCGCCTCCTGCTGCCTCTAATCCTGTTAATGCAGCCTGTTTGCCTAACCTACCAGCTATTGCTGGCCTGCCTGTAGCCAACGCAGCTAACGCACCACCACCTAATGCGCCAGACTTCTGTATATTACTTGGCATATCATATACAGCCATTGCTGGGTCTGTTACTAATGTTTTTACAGGTTCTTCTATAACGTCAGCAGCGTAATCTGGTAGAGCACCCGCTCCATATGCAACCGCTGGATTTATTAATCCACTGCCAGCCCTAACAGCAGTACCAGCTGCTCTTAAACCACTTAAAAAACCATCAAGAGGCTTTGCTTGCATTGGTGCACTACCGCTTTTAGTTTTAATTTGACCATCAGATCTGCGATATTTAGTTCCGGGTAGCAAAGCATCATATTGTTCTTGGCTAGTAATATTTGGTACTGACATTGTTTTATTACCTACTCTACTGATCTTGCGTTGAATAGTTTACGCCACCTATGTTAGTAACGCTTGGTGTATCAATTAACGTTGGAGCATACGGCTCTACAGCACCATTTGTTTTGTCTGCTAATCCATTAAGTGCAACAATACGCGCTAATCTTTTTTCTTCAATAACATCTTCTCCATCACCGGGTACAGGGAAATATGCTCTTGCATAACCATCTAGCTCATCTTGCCCTATGACAGCACCTGATTCATCACGCAATACAGCCTGTATCCATAATTCACGCTGCGTTTCATATCTTCTTCTACCTTGTGACTTAAATTTACTATCATCTCCAAGTTGTAAACGTGATGCTGGGTTATATTCGCCTTCTTCTACAATTTTATCTAGTGTTTCTGTAGCTGCTAGTCCTTTATTAAAGAATTTTTTAGCGTCAAGCTCAGATGCGTTAAAGTCTTTTTTGTCAGTTTTAGCATTAGCAGCTCTTTGCTTTAGCACTAATTCTTGCTGTCTTATGCCTTCTATAAATCCTGTACCGCGTTTTAATTCTTCAAATTTATCAAGATTTAATTGATGGTTTTCTTTTCTCGCTATAGCAGCATCTTCTAATTGTTGTTTTCTTAATTCATAATTTCTGTCACTTTCACCCACTTTTTGCTCATATTGCATTAAGAATTGTTTATTTCTTTCCTCAAATTCTTCTCTACTTAATCCCATTTGTTCAAGCTTGACATCTGACGCTACGTTTAAGCTTCGCAATTGAGCTTTAAACATTTCACCACCTTCTTCAACAAAACGCTCACCAAGTTTTCCTATTAAATCGGGTCTTGATATATATAAGTTTCTAAACTCTGGTTTTATTTGCCCAGCGTCAATCAGACCATCTACAACTGATTCAGTTTGCTCATCCTCTAATCTTGCTTGCTGTCTTTGCATATCGCCAGCACGTCTAGCTTCTATCGTTTGCATTATAGCTGCTGTTTTGTTTCTATCTCCCGGTGCAGAGAATACATCACCTAATACACCAGCAATGGCAGCTATTTTTTGCCCTTTAGTGTAACCAGGTGCATCATATCTACCCTTTAAACGCTCTTGCAATGCCGCATTGTCTATAGTTGATTGCTCATCATCACTTAACACTCTTTGACCATCAATGTTTTGCGTAATCATTGTAGGCTCACCAAGTTGTTGCCTTGCTAGTGCAGCACCATCTTGTTCTGGTATTATATTACCAATCATGCCTTGTGCTAAACCCATGTTATTTGCAGGAGATGGAGGTGCTATATACCCCGGCTCAACAGTTGTAGTGCGACCACCTTCACCTTTAAATGTGCCGCCACCCGGTGTTTCTAATGCCGCTATAATATCTGGGTTTGTTATAATGTCGCCTTGTCCTTTAAATCTTGGCTGCATAACAGTAGATAAATTTCTTAATGCTGGATTTAACGCAAAACCACCACCAAAGTTACTATTTGTACGCATAGGCATTTTATTGCGCCTTGGCGTACTACGCTGCTGATTCATCGTTCCTCGAAAAAATACCATAACTTTACCTTCTTGTCCTTATTTAGGCTAAATAAACATTGAGGCAACTTGCCCTGCACCAGCTATTGCTGCACCTAAACCACCACCGCTTGTTGTCTGTGTGCCTCTTGAGTCTTGTAACATTGGTGTATTGCCTAACAAACCTAACTGTAATTGTGCGCGTCTATATGGGTCATCATATGCCATTAAATATGCTTGATATTGTGCATCTAGTTCAGCTTGTTCTTGTCCTCTTTCAAGTTGCCCTAAACTACCGCGCATAGCTGCTTCACGCATATCAGCATCTGACATTTGCCCAGCCATATCGCCTAATAATCCTGCACCGCGTAATCTTAACTGTGCGCCACTTAGTCCAGCTTGTTGATTTGCTAAATCAGCTTGCATCTGCCTTGCAGCATCTTGCTGATACATAGCAGAAGCTTGCTGAAAACCTTGTGATCTTAAATCAGCACCTGTTCTTGCCGCTATATCACCAAAGTTTCTGTCACTTTCAGCTTGCTGTATTGCTTGCCTTGAACCACCAAACGCAGCAGACTTAGCGGCATCAGCATCAATGCGCTCTGCGGTCTGTCCACGTTGTCTTTCTATCTCAGATAATTGTGCATCAATAACTTGCTGTTGGAATGGGTTTGTGTATGCAGACAAATCGGCATTAGCAAAGTTCTGCGCTTGTACTTGCTCTGGCGTGTATTGTGCGCCTGTTTGTACCATACCCGTTGCATCACCTAACAAACCTCTTGTGCCTTCAGATTGTTGTAAATATGTGTTTATAGCGTCGCGCTCTAAATCATTGACTCCAGCCACTCTTTGCCCTGAATAAGGTGTAAACTCTTGGCCCATTAACTGATTTATATTGCCACTAATAGTATTATATTGCTGTCTTGAAAACTCATCAAGGCTATTGTCTTGCGTTGTTTCTACTTTTTTCTTACCGCCCATCAGAGCCTCCATATTAAGGTTTTGCCATGCTCAACAAAACCAAGTTTTTTTAATAATCTGTTCCAGCCTTTGCGGTGGTCAAATGTCATAATAAAGTCACCGCCTAAGTCTTTTACGTGTTTTTTTGCGGCATCTACTAAAAGATAAAAGTCTTTTAAGTCACCACCATATAGCCAAACATTTAATCCAACAGTGCCATCAGACTTTTTAGCTACTTGCGTTATTGCAGCGCTGTTATTAGCTGGCCAATACTGCGCATCATCATTAGCTACAGCCTTTACAACGTCATCAAACGTATGTTTGTGACCTGATCGCGCTAATGCGTTTACAATTTGCTCTTTATGGTTCTCTATATTCACAGAGCTGTCCATGTTAATACTCCAGAGTTATCAATACTTGCACTATAGCGCGTTCCGTTCGGGCTTGTAAGTATTAATCTATTACTTGCGTTTATATTTATATCTTCATTGATCTTACGTGTTTGCGTCATCTCATATGTAATATTACGACGTGTTTCTGTTTCATTGATCAGATCATATGTTGGCATTGCGTCAGGCAGTCTCATCGTTTGCTCCCCGGTATCACTTCTATACGCGGTATACCTAAACGCCAATTAGTTGACTCTGCACCTACAGCTTTTACTAGCATTTGTCTGCCATGTACCCTAACAGGTACAGGCTGCTGTGTTGCCGTATAAGGGCCAAAACTACGCTCTGCGCTGTTAGGGTATATCTTAGTCTTAAAAGTCATGCTCACGTCGCCCTGTGCGCTTTCATCAGGGTATATAAACGTCACATTTGCTGTAGTTTCACCAACACCAAGCTCAACAGGCCCATGCTCAATAAAACTAACATCGCCATTGTGATCATAACCAAATTCATGGTCATATATCTTACCAGTAGCATCTACAGCTATTGGATATGGTAATGGCGCTTTGTCTGTCGCGCATAGTCGCGATAAACTGCCTTTATTCCAATGTCCTTCTCTGTAGTCATAAACCACATATTTGTCATTTTCAGTGCTATCAGCACTAGGGTAAAACCACCAAACTTCACCAAATGATGCGTTATGCCAAGCAGTAACTTTACTAATTTGCGCCCTATTAATATCTTTAAACACTGCATCATGCACATCGCATTTTATTGGTTGGCTGTAACCTGTATAAACATAAAAATTTTCATGTGACATCCAATATGCTGCGCCATCAGCCGTTGTCACCGCACCAGCAGATACTAAACCACCACCAGCATTATCTTGTGGGAATCCGTACACTAATGGCGGCCCTAGATATACAACACGCCATACATCTTTATCTGTAAAAATAAGGCTACCACCTTTTACATTGACAGCATTTAATATTGTACCAGCTGTTTGTAAGCTAAAATTACCAGCTTGGTTGTTAGCTGCTGCTGTCCATTGGTTTCTATCTTCTTGATCTGACCAAGCAACATCTCTTGGCACTCCTGCTGCGCCAAGGCACATTACAATACGTTCTGGCGTTACCAATACAGCTCTATTATCTACAGGCGCATTTGTTACTTGTGTGGCATCAACATTGACGTTTACATTCCATTCGTACAGTTTGCCGTCATCAGGCAATACACCTAACAATATCTGACCAAAAGTATCTAGTGACCATATACTTGCAGGGTTTGTAGTGCTCACCACAGCTGGGTTACTAACTCCATACGGCCCTTGTCCATATAAACCTGTACCAAATCCAGCACCTGTGTCTGCATCTGCACGCCCGGCAGTTAATCCGCTAGGCGTAATATCTGTTACAGCACCGCCAGCTGTCATAGCATATAAATGGCTATTTGTTCCTATCGCAGCCCATACTTGATTGTTGTTATCACGCCAAGATATAACACGTCTTGCCTTACCGCTTACAGTTGTAGTTGTTCTTTGCCTCCAGCCACCCATCGGCCCCAATGCACCAAACTGCCAACGCACAAGATTAGCATCAAAGTTACGGCCTTTAGACTGATACTCTGTTCCGTTGGTGTATACACCTGGTGGTATGTTTAATGGTACTAACATTAACTAAAACTCACTGTAACTGTATCTGAATTTATTACGTTGTTATCGGCATCTGTTACTTGGCATCTATAAACAGCATTGCCTGCTGATAACGCATAATTAAAACTAAATCTTGTAGTGTACTGCGTAGGCAGTTGTGGAAACAGATTTATACTACTCACAGTGCCAGATACATAAAACCATTGATATGTAAATGGCGCTTTACCACCTGTAACTGTTACCGCTGTGTAACCAGTGCCGGGGCTACTTGTAACGCCTGTGTAACTGCCCAGTGATGAGTTGTATGATGTAGAGCCAGACAGTGTTGTTTGCGTTAGTGTTGCTTCAAATGCAGTAGAAACAACTTCCCATGCGCTTCCATTCCATCTCTTTACACCACTGTTAGGTTCCACCCACGCACTACCATTGTAATACTTAGCTGTTACCTCTGCAAATGCAGTGCCGTTATAAGTTTTAATCGCCATTATGCCGTTGTATCAAACCAAATGTCATCTGTTAATGGGCTTGTAGGCGCTGTATTGCCTACAGTTATTGTTCTTCCATTACCGCTTGCGTGTGCTACTTTGCTATCTAATGCAGCTTGCAGACCGCTTGTTTGCGCTATTGTTAGTGTATCATCTGCTATTGTGCCAACGCTTGTATCAAGTGTAAAATCACCTGTGCCGTCAAATGCTATGCTGCCTGTAACAACGCCTGTTAATGTAACAGTTCTTGCAGTAGACCATTTATCCGCTGACGTTGCATTTCCTGTCAATACAGCATCAGTGCCATCTGTACCAGATTCCAGTATTTTGCTTGTACCATCACTTGCAAATACATCGCCTATAACATCACCTGTAAGATTACCAACAAATGTCGGCCCTGTTACTGTGCCTGTAAATGTAGGGCTTGCTATTGGCGCTTTAGTATTAGCTAAGTTTTCATTAGTTTTTACTTGCGCATCAATCGCTATCTGCGTGTTATTTAAATCACCGCCCCATGTGTCCTGTGCAGTATTTGGTAGGTTGTATGTCCAGCCATAGTTAGTTGTTGTAGGCATATCAATAGTATCCCGCTGTTGCGTTTATCATTTGTGGTTTTGTTCCTGACATTCTGCGCTTGTCCTGATCATTCAATGCCCTGACAGCATCTTCAAACAAACTAGCCCAGACAGGTAATCTGCTGTCATCATTTAAAAATGGTGCAGCGTGTAATAATGTACCATACAAATATATTTGCGGTGATTTACTCAATAACCAATTTGTATCTACATCATTTACTAAAGGCGTTACTTCAGCCAAGTACCTCATAATGCCAATAGTAGCATCCGGGGGAAACGGATAAAATAATAATTTAGTGCCTTGTATGGAGTAAAATCTAGGTATGCCAGAATCAGCGCCAATGCCATCTAATGCGTTGTGTGGTACATATTGCAATGGATATTCAGAGCTTTTCATCTGTATATTACGCATCTCTAAAAAGTTTGTAGGCAATGTTGTTTGACCTACATTTATAGTAAACTCAGTGTATTCTTCCATTTCAGATACATTGACTTTGCGGTTAACGCTTTCTTCATTCATTTTAATAAAATTAGGTATTTGTGCAGTCAAATCATCACGATTTAACGTGTCATTTATAACTGTTTTTAATTCGCCTAGATTTGCAAATGCCATAACTACACCTTAAACTGCGCTACTCGCAATGCCTGAAACTCATTACTGTTTAATTTTTCTACAACACGAGGCCAATGGTCTTCATTAAATACATCAATGCCTTCTGTTGCTTTCCAATGCTGTATTAAACCTAATGGTATTGTGCCAACTTTAACTAAATCAGCCTTACCTAGTGTGCCTTTAGCATCATACTGCTGTCTTTTATTGTCATCTAATATTTTAGTGACATCTTGTTCTGTTTTTACATACATTTCATCTGTTGCACTATCGACTGCAAGGCTATGCTTCATGCCTGTTGCTGCATCGTATGAAAATGGTTTAAAACTACTCATGTTAATCCCTTGCTACAACTAGGTCGTTATTCTCTAACAGTTTAGCCTGATTTGCGTCTGTTTTAAAGATATCGCCTTTTTTATAGCATAACTCAGTACCATCTTCGCTTAATTTGCCTGTTCTTATTTGTGCTATGCCGCCCTTTTTAGTGACTATACACTCAACGCGATCATCTTTTACTTTGGCTTTAATTTTTGGTGCTGCTTTTGCCTTTGGCATATCTTTCTCCTGTATATGTAGGGGCTAGCATATGCCAGCCCCCGGTGTTTACCTAATACTAGGTTAAGTCTGCGGCCACGCCTAGACCTTTTTCGTTTTTCACGATAAGTGTCATATCACCAAGGATTTGACCTTTTTCGTTGTCACCAGTTTTGGATAGTTCTTCATAACGTGGTGAACGTAATGTGCCTAGTGTACACATGGATGGGTCTACAAATAGAGCATCGCGTGTTAGGCCATACTGTACTGGTATTATAGTTAGTTTGCCGTGGTTAGACAGATAAACGTCTGCACCGCCAACAACTACGCCTTCATCCATTCCGTTGATTTCATAGCGGTTAGCTGCAAGTCCAGCAAATCCAGCGAATGTTGCTTTGTGAGCAGCACTCATGTAGATTTGTGAGAATGTAGCGCCATTATTAAATCCAGATTGGATTACGGCATCCATTATAGCTTTAGTGAAAGTACGCTGTGTACCATTTGTAGCGGCAGCACAATCTGTTCCGCTATATCCACCATTAGCACCACCTGTACCGCGTGACACGTTTGAAGTTGCCCATGCTAATGCACCAGCAGCTTTACGGCCATTTGCACCTGATTCTTCAGATGAAGCGTAGTTACCAATGAAACGAGCTTCAAAGTCACGCTTTAGCTCAATACCTTTGATAAGCTTTTGTCTAGCCATTTCTGACGCTACGCCAGCTGAGTCAACAGCTTCTTGTATGCCAGCTACAACTACCGCACGCTTTTTAGTTTGTACGCGGTTAGCAACACGTGTTCTTGTGTTAGCTTCGAATGATGTAGTATCATCACCATCAACTTGTGCTGAAGCAGCATCTGGAGTTGCTAGTGTTTCTGTTTGCCACTCATGTCTTGTAGCCGTAACTTTTACGCCACCGCCTTTAATGTTTGAGCAGAATGGTGTTTTCTCAGGAGCAACGCGCTCAATGAGGTTTGAGAGGTCTTCTCTGTTGCCAGCAACACCTGCTGGTACGATTGTGTTTGTTGGTGCAGCCATCTTAATATCTCCTGTTGATAGCTAACTCGATAACAATAACGCTACAGCATCATCTAATGAATTAGACTTGTTGAAACGCTTTGCAGCACGAGCTTTTCTTAATGAATTTGCATTGCCTGCTGATTTGCCTTTTGACTTGATTGCCTTGGGCACAGGTTTTGCGCTAGTTTTTGAAAGCTTCTTCTGACTATCTCGGTATTTAATACCATCATAGGCCAAAGCTAACATTCCGGGTTTTGCAAATCTGAGTTCTTCAGGTGTCGCGCCAAGTGATAACAACGTCTTAGTCAATGTTTGTTGTATCTCCGGGCCTTTCACAACATCTAATAAATCTGGGAATAATTTAGGTGCATTTGCAAAGTTTTCTTGCAATATCTGTTGTTCATATTCTTTTTGTGCAGTGACCGCAGATTCTTTATGAACCTCTAGGGCTTGCGACTCAGCTTCAAACAACGCTTTGTTTTGCAAGTATTCAGATGGGTTTCTTTGTGACATCTCTACCCAG
>Ga0209223_10000967_pt1 | contig 32547 bp, 36 predicted proteins | sample COG_06_FD_184750 | JGI IMG/M metagenome (GOLD analysis project Ga0209223, IMG submission 184750) | Pelagic Microbial community sample from North Sea - COGITO 998_met_06 (SPAdes) (version 2) | ecosystem: Environmental > Aquatic > Marine > Neritic zone/Coastal water | place: Helgoland, sampling...
GCACCAGCATCAGCACCATCACAAGGATCAGCACCAGCACAAGCATCAGCACCATCACAAGGATCAGTACCATTAAAAGCATCAGCACCATCACAAGGATCAGTACCATTAAAAGCATCAGCACCAGCACAAGCATCAGCACCATCACAAGGATCAGTACCATTAAAAGCATCAGCACCAGCACAAGGATCAGTACCATTAAAAGCATCAGCACCAGCACTAGCATCCGCACCATCACAAGCACCTGCACCAGTAATTGCTTCTACATCAAAAAAAAATAAAAACTCTAATTTTTTACCAAAAGCATCAGCACCAGCACTAGCATCCGCACCATCAAAAGCATCTGCACCAAGAACAGACAACCTTCAAATAAAACATAGAAAACAATCAACAGGATCAATTTTATCATTGTCAGACATGGCTAAAAATTTTTCACCAAAAGCACTAGCACCACCACCTCGACCACTAAAAGCACCAACAACAGACAACCTTCAAATAAAACATAGAAAACAATCAACAGGATCAATTTTGTCATTGTCAGACATGGCTAAAAATTATAAACCTCCACCTCCACCACCACCACCACCACCACCGCCACCACCACCACCACCACCACCACCACCTCCGGCATCAGGTTCGGGAACTCTTTCAGCACAGGAGACAGTGATGGTGACAGTGCCTCAGGGGGGCTACAAGAAGGGGGAGGTTATTTATGTGCCGACCAAATATGGCAAAGTGTCTGTGACCGTACCGCAGAACGTGAAAAAAGGGGATGTGCTCGAAGTGCCCCTCAACGTCAATGTGCACCGACCCAGCCCCAAAACTACTCAGACATCGAGAAACTTCACATCAGTTGGTGGCCTTTATGACCCATACGGACGGACATCGAGATTGCTTGACGCGGGCAGACTGGCCTCTTACGCTAAAAAACGTTTCTGGTAAACTCTTGTGGCCCTTTTTAGATAGGTGTGCATATAGGGGATCAGGGTCCCACATCTTAAAAGTGGTTAGCCGGGTATACCTTATACTAGCCTTATGGGACTAATACAGTATATCAATATTCTGAAAACTCAATTATATGCTACTTAATACAAAATATAAATCTAGATATAATTATAGATGTTATAAAAATCTTGATACATATAATGATTCCGTATTAACGTTATCTCTAATTATCTTATTTTCAATTTGAGAGGCAATAGACACTAGATGTGTTTTATCTAATAATTTAGCCATTTTAATTATATCTTGAACAATATTATTTATTTTAATAATATCTTTAACAAAGTTACCTGAATATAGATTATATTTGAATATAATTTCATTAAATGGTTTACCATTCACCCATAAATAAACCGGTTCAACCATATTTAAATATATTTCCCAATCTAAATAATTCTCAATTTGTCTAAAAGTAATGTCATCTAAAATTTTATTTTTAGTTTTATTTATATTATCAACAGAACTTATAATAGAAATAGAAACATTTGAATTATGTAGATTTGATAAATTTTCACTATCTTCAATTTTTGTTGATACAAATATTGCTAATACTGCTGCTAATTCTTCACAGGTTAGATAATCAAAATATCCATTAATAATTGATTCTGTAAAAATAATTCCATTACATTCATTAATTTGACTTGCTATAATTCCTTTTGAAGTAATATTTTCTGGTAATATATTTTCATACTCAAATATATTAACAATATCATCAATATAATTATAGTCTTTTAAAAATTGTAATATTTTAATAATACTGTTATGAACATAATATGTTGTATTATATAGATCATTTTTTAATTTATTATGTTCCTCTATAATAGATTTAGAATCTAAATATTTTAAATATAATTCTTTAAATTCAGGTTTATTTTCAATAATACTTGCTTCTTTTTTATATTTTTTTACCATTTTTTGTGACACTTTAATTACTTCATTTTTATTTGGATTAATTAGTTTATCATATCTTAAACAATCTTCAAAATCATCATTAGGTAATTTAATATCATTTATTCTATTTTTAATTCCTACTATTTCTTTAGTTATTTCGTCATTTAGTAATGATTTTTGAATAAATTGCATAATTTGTTTATTTCCGGTTAAAATTAATTTTAATAAAAATTGAAAATTAGGAGTAAACCTTGATATAATTTTCTGATTTTCGCCATTCATTATATTTTTCATTTCAGAAACTTTTGGTAAGTCATATAAATTAGGAATTAAAATTGCTATACCCAACGAATCCATTCCTCGTCGACCAGCTCTTCCACTCATTTGTTTAAATTCATATGATTTTAAATATCTAAAATCACCCTCTGAAAATTTTGTTAATCCTGTATAACAAGCAACTTTAACTGGCACATTAACTCCAACAGCAAATGTTTCTGTTGCAAATAAAAATTTAATTAATGGTTTATTTTTACCATCATTATCTTTATATGATAACATTTTTTCTATAACTTCTTTAAATAGATGATAAATACCTGAATGATGATACGCAATTCCTTTCGAAACTAATTCTTTTATTTCAATATATTCTGGCATTAAAATTATATTATTGTAATTTGAACTTTTTCTTAATTCTCTATCAAATATTTTTGTAGCAAGATTAGATTCATCATCATCATTAAAGTTTAAATATACCATTTTTGAATATTCTTCACATTTTTTTTTTGATAATGTAAACAAAATTGCTGGCAACATATTTCTTTCTTTTAGATGCATACCTAGATCATTAAAAATAATATTTTTTGAAATAAAATTTAAATATTTATTTTTTATTTTAATTGCTTTTTCATAATCTATAACATTAAAATTACCATCTTCATCCATTATTTCTATTAAATTTTTATTAAATATTTTAATTATATCGTAATCTTCCGGTTTTGTCTCTATATTATTAAATTTAGGTAAAAATGATAAGTATATATAATGTTTTAACGGAACTACTCTCTTATTTGTAGATGCTAACGTAAGAGGCACATTTTTAATATCTTGTATCCATTTTCCAAAAACTTCTGGTTTATCTATAGTAGCTGATAACATAATTAATTGTATATCATTTGGTAATAATATTAAACATTCTTCCCAAATTCGTCCACGTTCTTTATTAGCTATATAATGCACTTCATCAAATACTACTGCATATACTTCATTATATATATCAATTTCTATTGATAATTCTAGATTTATTGATTTTATTTTTTTATTATATAATAAATTTCTTAGAATTTCGGTAGTCATTATAATACAATCTGCATCTGCATTATATTTAATATCACCTGTTAATAATCCAAAGTTTATATCTTTATATTTTTTTGAAAAATCATTATATAAACAATTTGATAATGCTTTAATAGGACTAGTATAAATTATTTTCCTTTTTTTTATAGATTTATTTAAATTTACTGCTTTTTTAATTATATGTTCTGCTACTAATGTTTTACCACAAGCGGTAGGAGCTACTACTTCAACATTATGTTTTTTCTCTATTGCATCTATTGAATGTTTTTGAAAATTGCTTAAAATTAAAGTGTAATCAGAAAAATCATAATTACCATTATATTCATCATTACAATTATTAATATTTTTCATATTATAATTATTATAAATTTTTATTTTTTAAATAATTAGAATATATATAATATCACTTAAAGCTAATTATATAATCTAAATATATTACAAATGTTAGATACTTACTATTCAATTATTCAAAGTTTTTTTTTAAATAATTATTTATATTTTCCTTTATTTATAATGACTTCCCTATATTTAAGTATTTTTTGGTTAATGGGATACACATTAGTTCAAAATATTATTTATTTTAAAAAAAATAAAACAATTAAAGAAGTTATTATAATTCGTGGTGTTCCTGGTTCTGGTAAAAATTGTCTTATTTATGATTTAGAATATGATAATAATTCTAATTTTTCAATAATTTCTTTCAACGATTTTTTTATAAAAGATGGAACATATAAATTTGATAGAACACTTATAAATAAAGCCTATAGTTATAGTTTTCAAAAATTTATTAATTGCTTACAAATTAACATACCTAAAATTTACATTAATAATATTAATAACAATAAATGGATGTATAATAATTATATTATATTGGCACAAATATATAATTATAAAGTTAAAATTATAGAAATTTTATGCGATGATCAAAATTATTTATATTATTTTAATAAAAGAAGTAAACATAATACTCCTATGAATTATAGTAAAAATATTTATAACAATTGGGATTATGATGAAAATGCTAATTATATAGAACCATATTTAGGTAATTTTAAAGGACCACTTTTGGGAGACTCTATTCCTTCTTATCCTCCTACAACTAAAGAACAACTTGACATAGAATTAGATGAATATAAATCAAAAATTTCAAATAATAATCAAAATATTATTAATAATAATAATACTTATAACAATAAAGCATATAACAAAAATATGTATGAAACTAATGAAATAATTAATTTTTTAACAAAAAAAGATATTTTTAAAATTAATCATAGAAAAATTGAACCAGAAAAAATTATTAATAAATTATATAAATTAAAATATTAACACTTAAAATTTGATTTAAATTATATATATTATCAAATTAATAAATATAATGAAAAATATTAAAAATAAACAATCCGAATTTAATATACCTTCTAAATATAATAAATCTATTAAATCTAATACTTTTGTTAAACCAAATAATAATGTTAAATCCTCTAAACTAATTAAAAATACTTTTAAAAAAAAAATTAGAAATAATAATATTTCATCAAATAACGAAATATGTTCAAATATTTCACCAGAAGAACGCAATTTAGAATTAGAATTAGATAACATAACTGATGATGAAAATAACGAATTTTACACTAAAAATTCAGATAATAATATAGATTTTAATTTAATTAAAAGATTGCCTATTAGTAATAACAATAAAATATTATTTGTAAGTAAACCTAATGATGAAGATTCTGATAGTGATTACGAAAATAATTTGCAAAATTATAATAAAGATATAGATATCGATATTGAAAATCTTACAAAAGATTTTATTTCTGGAAAAATTATTTATTATGATTATACTAAAAATATTATATATAATAATGAATTTAAAATTATTGGTGAAATAAATGAAGATGGCGAAATTAATTTAGATGATAAACTAACAGATTATGATGAATTAGAAAAATCAATTTATAGTAATGATTTAAATATTCAAAGTAGTGAAGAAGAACATGAATCAGAAGACGAATCAGAAATCTATATTAATTAATTACTAATTTGTATTTCAATAATTTATTTAATTTTTATTTTTTAAATTAAAAATTTTGATTTATCTTAAATATTATTTTATATATATATAAAATGAATTCTCATATTAATCAACCTGATCAATGTTATAACAATAAAATTTCATCTAAATGTAATTATTATGATTGCAATAAAAAATTAAAGTTAACAGATATAAAATGTAGATGTGGATTTAAATTTTGTGCAATACATCGTTATTCTGACAAACATAATTGCACATTTAATTATAAAGATATGGCTAAAAATCAACTTATAAAACAAAATCCTGTTATCAATTTTCAAAAAATTCAACAGTTATAAACTACTTAAAAAATAATTTGTTTAATTCTATAATTAAATGAATAATTATGTTTATATTGTTTTAAAAAATGATATCAGTTATTCAGATGTTCCTGTTATAAATGTATATAATTCTTCCTATAAATCAAAAAAATATATAATTGATGATATTGATAATATTTTAAATTATAATAATGTTATCACCGATGATAACATTATACAATGGAAAGCTATACAATTAGAAAAATATAAAAATTTTTTAGATAAATATGATTTGGTATATTATTACGGTGAATATAAAAATTATTATGATGTTTCAGAACCTTATCAAATTAAATATAAAATACAAAAACATATAATTAACTAAAAAAAAAAAAAAAAAAAAATTTTTTTTGTTTAATTATTATCAATAATAATTAATAAATATGATATACATTTCATATAGATTTGATGATGGAGATATAACACAATATGATATAGCTTTTAATAATCTTAAAATCCTCAATCAAGTAGGAAGTTTTTATATAATTACTGATAAAATAGGCTACAATGGATTTATGACATTAGAAAATTTAAAAGAAATATATAAAAACGGCAATAATATAGGAAGTCATTCATGTTCCCATAAAGATAATTGGATTAATAGCAATTATTCTAATATTAAAAAAGAAATTGTAGATTCAAAAATTATTTTAAGAAATTTAGGATTTAAACCTAAAATATTTTGTTTTCCTAAAATGATAATGAATAATACTACTGAAATTTTAGCTAAAAATAATTATAACGCATATTTTAAAAATTATTCAACTAATAGAATACAAAAACTAAATAAAAATTATATTCCTTCATATCCAACCAAATTTGGAATTAAAGAACTATATAATCTTATTGAAAAAAAAACTTGCTTAGATGTATGGTTAGTTATCACATTTCATAAAATTACTAATTATCCTACTGAATATGATATTACTCCTGAACAATTTGTGAATATTTTATTATTAGTTGATAAAGGAATTAGAAATAATACACATAAAAATCTAACTGTTGAAGATGGCTTTAAAATATTTTTTAATCAGAGTTTGTAGTGTGTGCGTAGTGTTACCTCATTTTAAAGCATCCGCAGAGCTATTTTACATTACCTTTACTTGGCGGTTTATTACCTGGCTGGATATCAACTACTGATTTAATAAGTTTAAGGTTCTTCTGATCCTCAGCTACATTCGGATCATATGCTTCCATAAGTTGATTTAAGCCTAAAAGGTTCGATCTTAGCATTGTCTGTTCACGTAATATACTAAGTGCATTTTCCAATGACTGATCAATTTCCCACTTATAGAATTCAACCTCCTCCTCCGATAGATCCGCCCTGTTTTTGGCCCACGATGTTTCGGTCTTTATCGAGTCGTTGTTATCATTCTGATATATATTAATTTTTTCTTTTATATTTGCAAACAAACTAAGCATTTTTGGTAAATAATTGAAAATATATATCATCATCAATGCATTTTTATTTTCTTTTATTTTTTTATTTGTATTATTGAGTAAATCAATATCAATATCATATTTTAATCTTTCTTCATAAAACATTAACTCGTGTGTTAAATTTATCCAATACTTGCTAATGTCTTCGAGGTAGTGCTTAAGTCTATCGACTTTTTCTTTTAATTTTGTTTGACTTTTTGTGCCTTGTTGCCAATCGTTAAGACCCGTGTCAACTGAAACGGATATCATTTTGAAATTAAGTAATGCAACATTATAATTCACTTCATTTATAATAATACCTCTAAGCTTTTTTAAATCATATTCTTTTGATTCTTCTATAAATTGTTTTATTTCTTCTATGTTATTTTTTACATCTAACGCTTTTACTGCACCATCCCGGAGTTTATCTTTCACCACTGCGGCCTTGTCACCTAATTCTTTGGCCGTGGCTGTCGCCTTGGCTGTCGCCGTGGCTGTTCTCGCCGCCGTGGCCTCTATGGCCTTGTCTTATAAGTCTGCGGCCTTGCCAAGTATGCCTTTAGCTTTTTCAAGTTTGCCCCCACCTATCTGAAATGTGTATAGATAATTTCTAAGAATTGATCTACCTAAATTACTATGAATACTTACATATCTATTCGTATTTGGATTTTTAATTAAATCATACATTTTTTTTTTATAATATAATATAACAAAAAAATAATTAAATATTTTTTATTTACAGGTTTTGTGTGTGCGTAGTGTTACCTCATTTTAAACCATCAGCAGAGCTATTTTACATTACCTTTACTTGGCTGTTTATTACCTGGCTGGATATCAACTACTGAATTAATAAGGTCAAAGTACATATCATATTTGTAGTCTCTCTCCAATGCTTTACTAAGTGGGTAGTAGCCATCAAGGGTGTCGCGTAGCGTTCTATTACTTTGTAATATCTTAAGTCCATTTTCCAATGCTTGCTCAATCTCTCTTCTCATCATTGCAACACTCTCGATCTCCTTTGGACTCGATGCGTTGACCAGGGCCCATGGAAACGATCCCATCGTTGAGTCGTTGTTATAACGATGATATTTATTAATTTTTTCTTTTATATTTGCAAACAAACTAAGTATGTTTCGTAAATAATCGAAAATATATAACATCATCGATGCATTATTATTTTCTTTTATTTTTTTATCTATTTCAGACCATTCAGTCTGTTTTTTTTCTAATTTGGTATATACATCTTTTAAGTTTGCTCCATATTTCATTAAGTAGTCAGTTAAATTCATCCAAAGATCACTCATTTTTGAGAGATACAACAAAAGTGTATCGATTACTTCTTTTAATTTTTTTTGAGCGCCGGCGCCGGAGCGCGGAGCCTTCAAGTTCGATGCACAGGTTGCATGCAAAAAGATTTCAAGATCGTTGTCAAGTGAGTTTGATATAATATTTAGATCATGATTAAACATACTGCTAGATATATTCCTCACGTCTACATGCATGTCCACATAATTTATCCCAGAATTTTTTGATTCTTCTATTAATTTTACTCCGGATTGTATTATTTCTTTTATGTTCTTTTTTACATCAACATCCCGGAGTTTACCTATCGCCACTGCGGCCATGTCTCGAGCCTTGCCACCTAAGTCTCTGGCAGCAGCACCTAAGTTGCCGGCCTTGGCTGTTGTCGCCGCTGTGGCCTTGGCTGTCGTCGCCGCTGTGGCCTCTATGGCCTTTTCTAGTTTGCCTCCACCTATCTGAAATGTGTATAGATAATTTCTAAGAATTGATCTACCTAAATTACTATGAATATTTACATATCTATTCGTATTTGGATTTTTAATTAAATCATACATTTTTTTTTTATTGTTTTATATAATATAAAACAAAAAAAATAATTAAATATATTTTAATTAATTAACCATTATTAAAACTTCGTGGGGGGGGTATGGCAAGCTCGCCAGTTCCTAGAGTTCCCGGTTTCTTATCAACTACATAATTAATAAGATCAAAGATCTCCTTATCATTTTTATCAGACGTATTATATACTTTCTTAAGTAAAGTCACGCCCGGTTGATCGTTGGGAATGCTCTCCGTCTTCGTCACCTTTGTTGTAAAATAATTCATTGAATCTTCTTCTATTGAAGTATAGTTATAAGGAAACTTTTTAAAAGTCTCACCTAGGCTAATGATATATTCAAACGAAATAAGCAATTCTTTTAATACACGGAAAATATCTATCATCGTCAATGCACTTTTATTATTTTTTATATTATTTTTTTCTTCATCATGTATGGGATCTAATTCCTTCTCTTTCACTAAAAGATTATAGTCATTTGATAATTTTGTAGCATGTTTAGTTAAGTTAGACTCCATGTCTTCCCAAATGCTACACAAGCCCGAAGGCACCTGGAACATCACATGCTCTAACATCAATTTAAAGCATAAATTCTTCTGCTGCTCTGATTTTATATTGTCCCAATTATTATAAAACTTTTTAAGAATATTTTTTACGTTCACAATATCGTCGCTTAAAGGTTTTAATTTTGGTATTTCAATATCACTATTATTATTATTATTAAAAAATATATTATTAGCACGATCAAAAAGGTATCCAAAGCGTGTTCCTGTATCCAGCGATCTTTTCGGACCATCGTGCCAAAGGATCCTCCAAAGCTGATCCTCATTCAATTCTTCCCACGGGGAGGGGGGCTCAACATCTTTGAACTGGGGTTTGGACTGCTCCTTGCGCTTCTTCTCCTCCTCCTTTATAAAGATTTTTAACTGCTCCTGCTCCTGCTTCTCGCGCTCCTGCTTCTCGCGCTCCTGCTTCTTGAACTCCTGCTTCCTTGCTCTTTTTGTTCCCGCCGGTTCCATGTTTTCTACGTGAAGGGTGCCTACGGAATCATGGTCGATGTACCACCCCTCGTTATAGCCGCGCACCCCGCCTATCTGAAATGTGTATAGATAATTTCTAAGAATTGATCTACCTAAATTACTATGAATATTTACATATCTATTGGTATTTGGATTTTTAATTAAATCATACATTTTTTTTTTATAATATAATATAATAAAAAAATAAAAAATTAATTAAATTAAATATTTTTTAATTACAGCTTGTTGTGTGTGTGTAGTGTTACCTCATTTTTAAAGTATCCGATGAGCTATTTTACTTTACCTGGATGCGCGCTTTTGCTGGCTGGATATTAACTACTGAATTAATAAGTTCAAGGTTCTTCTGATCCTCATCTACATTCGGATCATATGCTTCCATAAGTACATCGATGCCATAAAGGGCCGAGCTTAGCATTATCTGTTTTCGTAATATAATACGTGCATTTTCCAATAACTGATCAATATTCTTCCACGGCAGAGGTCGCATTTTGTCGTTATAATTCTGATATATATTAATTTTTTCTTTTATATTTGCAAACAAACTAAGTATTTTTTGTAAATAATTGAAATAATATATCATCCCCAATGCATTTTTATTTTTTTTTATTTTTTTATTTATTTCGTTATCATTATTACTCTTTAATTCGGTATATACATCTTTTAATCTTGTTCCATAAAACATTAACTGCTCATTAAAATTTGTCCAATAATTGACTACGTCCATGAGGCTCGCCTCCACCATCGCAACTTTTTCTTTTAATTCTGTTTGACTTTTTGTGCCTTGTTGATATTTTTTAAGATCCGTGTCTAGTGAAACGGATATAAGATTGGACATAACTAGGAAAAGTTGATAAGTCACATTATCTATAATACTGTTTTTAAGGTTTTGAAAATCAGATTGTTCTATTAATTTTACTCCGGATTGTATTATTTCTTTTATGTTCTTTTTTACATCAACATTTAACCCTTTTACTGCACCATCCCGGAGTTTACCTGTCGCCGCTGCGGCCTTGGCACCTAAATTTTTGACCGTGGCTGTTGTCGCCGCTTTGACGTTTCCTAGTGTGCCTCCACCTATATGAGATGTGTATAGATAATTTCTAAGAATAGATCTACCTAAATTACCATGAATACTTACATATCTATTGGTATTTGGATTTTTAATTAAATCATACATTTTTTTTTTTTTTTATAATATAATACAATAAAAAAATAAAAAATTAATTAAATTAAATATATTTTAATTACAGCTATTTTGTTGGTGCTCCCACTCCCGCACTGCCTGGTGGTCATTGCTGATCAGCAGGTTTGTAAACATGCGGCCAGATATCAAAGACTGAATTAATAAGTTCAGGGATCTTCTTATCCTCTGGTATAGTCTGATCATATGCGTGTTCAATTAAACGCACGCCGCTCAATCTTTATCAATTTTTGACGCGAGTTTGCCTTATCATTACCTTTTCCTCAAACTTGGCTGTAAATGGCTGGACGCCATGGACTGATTTTATAAGTGATCTTATCTTCTTATCGTCGTCTTTTTCACTATCGTGTAAGTCATTAATTGTAGCCAGGTTCTCATTTGTTTCAACATCAAAAATTGGCAATGATTTAATTAATTCAAGTGCTCTATCCAATTCTATTATCATTCTTTGGTTAATGATTATTTCTTTTATATCTTTTATATTTTCTTTTTCTATTTTTTTCATCATATCCTCATTATAGTTTTCATTCAAGGAGCTATCTAGATTCTTTTGTAAAACCGTAATACGGTGTGTTGCATGTTCTTTATATTTAGTAATAGAATCCCTTATTGTAGCAAACAAATAAAGCAATTCTCGCAATAGATAGTACATTGCAATAATCTTCAATACTTGATTATTGTCATGTTTACGAATAATTCTATGGGAAAATGTTAAGTCAAAAGAATTCTTATTTATATAAATAAATCCTTCTTTCCACATTTCTAAGGCTGAATAATTTATAATCAACGAAATTACACACGCAGCCATGAATAGGTGTGAAGATTTCTTCCATAACTTTTCATTTGTGTCTGATATAAATACAATTTTATCGTTTTGATGAAGAAGTGTATCTTCTTTTAATCCAGTATATGTTGTTGAAAGTTTTGTCATTAAATCTATTAGCGGTAAGTTTTTGGCCATTTCTTTAGTCTCATCTTTGAATCGAGTCAATGCTGTTGAAACTTTTGTAATTGAAGGTTTTACCGGTAACTTTGCGGCCTTGACTGTCGCCACTGTGGCCTTGGCTGTGGCCTTGGCTGTCGCCACTGTGGCCTCTTTGACTTTTGTTAGTGTGCCTCCACCTATCTGAAATGTGTATAGATAATTTCTAAGAACAGATCTACCTAAATTACTATGAATACTTACATATCTATTGGTATTTGGATTTTTAATTAAATCATACATTTTTTATTATATAATATTATATAATAAAAAATTAATTAATTAAATAATAAATTAAATAATAAACATAAAGATATTTTTAAAGCCATTTTAAAATATCTTTAATCAAAGCTTGTAGCCATCATTTACAATTAGAAGTAAATTCATGTCATTAGATACTTTACAGGTGACATTGATTAAATTATTATCAGACTGTATAGGTGTCATCATCTAAACCACTGTTTGAGTTGATCGAATCTCGTTGGTTCGCCTAATTCCGCGAGTTCGGATTTGTTAAGTTTCTCGTATTTCATTGGGGTGCTTAACTCAAACACAGGGTTTTCTGGTGGCTGCCAATGTTTGAGTTCAGGATTACATGGGGACATGTCTATTATTTGGTCTATAAGTTTTATGATAAATTTATCATCACTACATAATTTTAATGCAGACACACCCGTATTTGGTTTTACAGATGGTAGTGCTTTAACTGATGCAAGTATTTCATTTAATTCTATATTTGTTTTTTGTATCAAATTTAATTTATTACCTTTAATATTCACGTCCTCTTGTATGACCAAGGAAGCCATTTCTTTTTGCAATTCTTCGGCCTTTTGCTTTGTTTTGTTTTCATATATTATAACATGCTTTATTATTACAGCAAACAAATTAAGCATGTCTCGCAAGACAGTGCAAATTGCAATCATCTTCACTACATTATCATTTTTTTTGTAATTTTCTATTTCTTTCTTTGGTATATTTTTATTTGTTAATTTTATATCAATATATCTTAACAAATAACCATAAGTATTTAACTTAAGATATGCTTCTTTCCAAATTACTATGGCTGCGTTCCCCAGTATCTTAATTGCAAGTGCTATATTGTGAAATTTTTCTTCTGTGTTTTGTATTTCCCATTCATTAATTTTATCTGAAACATCTGAAATTGCCGTTGCTAAAGTCTCCGTAAATTTCGTGAAAAGTTCTATCTTTATCTTCAGTATTATTTTTTTCGATATCTCTGTTACTTTTTCCATCTTCTGGTTCATAATTTCTATAGCATCGTCGACTTCTTTAGTAATATCTACAGTATTTATTTTCTTTGAAAAAGTTTCCAATACTTCTTCGGTTTTTGAATTGGTAATTAATTTTATTATATCTTCTTTAGTAATTAATCCTAGAAGGCCCACCCCCGGCACTAGCAAACCCCCCGTTTGAGATGTGTATAGATAATTTCTAAGAATTGATCTACCTAAATTACTATTAATACTTATATATCTATTGGTATTTGGATTTTTAATCAAATCATACATTTTTTATTATATAATATTATGTAATAAAAAATTAATAAATTAAATAATAATTAATAAATTAAATAATACAAATAAAATCTTACTATTGAAAAATGGATTTAAAATAAATTTAATCAGAGCTTGTAAAATTTATTGATTTATAGGGGATTTGGCATTAAATGGACTAATTCCATTAACTGAACTAATAAGTTTTTTGATTCCATTATTGTTTTCTGTATCTTTATCATATGCTTCTAAAAGTATATCCACGCCCTTAGATTTTACAGCTGGCAGTGATTCAATTATTGCAAGTCCTCCATCCATTTCTAATATCATTTTTTGTATAAATTTCATATCTGTAGCTATCTTATCGAAATTTTTTTGTTTATAGTCATGTTTCAAAGTAGGATCGGCTGTTTCCATCCTATTTTGGTATTTTTTAATAATTCCTTCAGCATGTTCTTTATAGTTACGAAGAGATTCCTGTATTACATTAAAAAGATTAAGCATTTCTAGCAAGACAATGTAAATTGCTACTATCATCAATGCATTATCATTATTTTGTAGTTTTATTTTATCATTATCATCAATCGTATCAATATTTAATATCTTATAAGAATATGTTAACATATATGCATAAAAATTTACATTAACAAATGCTTCCTTCCAAATTGCCACAACAATTAAATTTAAAGCCATAATTTTTAATACTACAATTGTGAACTGCGTTAAATTGAATTGTTCTTGATTTTTTTTATTATTCCATTTTACGACCTCTTCTGTAAGCTCCTTTCGAGCTTTATTAAGTTTTTCTTGGGTATTATCAGCAACTTTATTATAAAAATCTCTCTTTTTGTTTAGTACATTTTCTGTTAATTTTCCTAAGGAATTAGAGACCCCTTCTTTAATTTTATTATGCGTATCAATTACCGTGCTTGCTGCCTGGTTCATTTTTGTGCTTAATTTTTTCGGCGCACCAGTTACCGTGCTTGCTGCCTGGTTCATTTTTGTGCTTAATTTTTTCGGCGCACCAGTTACCGCGCTTGCTGCATTCTTAATTTTTTCGCTTAGTTTGTCTCCACCTATCTGAGATGTGTATAGATAATTTCTAAGAACTGATCTACCTAAATTACTATGAATACTTACATATCTATTGGTATGTGGATTTTTAATTAAATCATACATTTTTTGTTATATAATATTATACAATAAAAAATTAATAAATTAATTAATAAATAAAATAATAAATTAATTAATAAATTAAATAATAATTAACTCAGCATGTCTTTTAAAATTTTTTTTTTCAAAAGACAAAAAAAAATTTAGTAAACGCAATTAATAAGTAAACACAATTAATAAGTAAACACAATTAATAAGTAACGCAATTAATAATTAAACGCAATTAATAATTAAACGCAATTAATTAATAATTAATAAAATTCTATTACTTTTGAGGGAAACTAACACACTATATGTTTTCTATTTAAATAAAGAAAATTAAATTGCTATTAATCAAATTGTCCCATCTCCTTCTCAATTTCGGTTACTTCTGATGTTCTATCTATTTCCGGCAGCGTTTCGGGATCAAAGACTATCTTTTTTTCCTCGTCATCACTCAAAATTGGAATTTTTGCCTGTGCGAGCTTTTTTATTTTTTTACTTGTATCTTTAATAGCACTTGCTCTATTTGTAATGACTTTCGTGACGGCATCTGCGGCCCTGCTTATTGGCTCAACAACCCAAGTTTGAGAAGCGTCTAAGATATTACTAAAAATCTTATTACCACCTTTCAGATTTTTCAAATATTTATAGAGAATAGATCTTCCTAAATTACCATTGATACTTACTTTTCTTTTAGTTCTTGGATTTGTAATATATTTATACATGTATATAATATATAGATATAATAATTACAAATAAATTATTTAAAATACTATTTAAATTAAAATAGTAAAAATATATAGATTTACAAGTATTAATAATTTACTTAGTTAAAGTATTTTATTTCTATAAAATTTTTTAAATTGGTTTTGTTTCTTTAAATATTTAATAGACTTATATTTATATATATTTTGTAATATACATTTATGTAAATATAATATCTAAGTATTTTTTGTAAGTAATTTTAGACAATGAATAAATACATTCTTTATATGTTTGTATATTTAAAATTTGATTAATATAAATAATTTATTTAATTACTTAATATGAAAAATAATAATGTTTCTAGTGAAGAGTATAAAAATAATGTTTCTTGTGAAGAGTATAAAAATAAAATTGAATTGTTAAAAAAAGAAAAAAAAGATTTTGAGGAAAAAATTAGTAAAATAGAAGATGAAATAAAATTAACTAATAATTCCGCAACACATACATGGAAACAAACAAGAGAAATGTGTTTATATGGTCAAAGGTATAATTATTGTGAAAATTGTGGTATAATTAAAATGTATTAATGAAGTAATATTTTTAAAATTTCATTAGATGTTTCTAAAGCCCCTTCTATCCATGCTTGTTTAAATGAATAACATTCACCTATTATAAATACTCTTTGATTAGTTATTGGCATAAGTATTTTCTTATATATTTTTTTAGAATTATATCCAGGTCTATAAAAATGTGCTCCATTCTCCCAATAATGACATTTAATATATATAGGTTTTGGAATTTGAAAATTAGGAAAAATATCTTTAAGATGTCTATTAATATCAAATTGTAATCTACCTAAATCATTACTTTGTTTCCAATATTGTGCCATAAAAGAATCACTATATGATATCATTATTAATCCTATATCTTTATTAATAGGAATTATATATTGAATGGGATTATTTGTTGTTATTTTTTTTAAATCATGAAACCATACTTTTTTTTTATTTTTAGGATAAATAGCATAAACTCTAGTTAGATCATATCCTATAACTGAATTAAGTTCATTATTTATACAGCTTAATTTTTTGATTTTCATTAAATCAAGTTTTGGAATTGCTAATACTAAATTATTACAAATATAAAGTTCTTCTATATTTTTATTATGTATATATTTACATTTAATTATAAATTTATCACTATCAGGAATATATTCATAATTTAAAAATTGTCTTTTTAATATAATTGTGGAACCATTTTTAATTATATTATGTTTTAATCTATTACATATTTCGTCCATACCACATGTTAAAATAAAATACTGATTTTTATTACTAAGTTCATCTTTAAACATTTTTATGGCAAGATTAGCGTTTAATAATATAAATTCTGAATTATAACCATAAGTATCATATAAAAATTGAGCTGCATTTGTAGATAATATATGTTGAGCTAAGTTATAAAATGTTATATTTTCAAGAAAATTTTCTTCATAATTTTCGGATTCCTTTAATATTTTTGAAATTAAAAATTCATGATCTAATTTTTCATTTTTATTTGTTTTATAAACAGTTTTTAATAAGTGAGAATTATGATATTTTAGATTTCTACCTATAGGAATTTTTTCATTAGAAATTTTTTTTTTAAAATTATTTAATTTTAATTCATTTATTAATTTATTTAATAGAATATGTTGATTACTGAATCTACCAGCACCTGATTCATATTGAAAATCGATATTATTTATACTACTTTTATAAGTAAATATTCTCCCACCTAGATAGTTATTTTTTTCAATAATTAAAACTTTTTGTCCAGATTTAGATAATTTGTATCCAGTATATAATCCTGAAATACCTCCTCCAATAATTATTGTATCAAACATTTAACAGATATAATATTTATCCATATTTTATTTTAGGTGAATTTTCAATAATTTTTATATTTTCTGCAAAGACCTTCTTTGTCCAATTTCTATTTTCATCAGATAATACATAATGAAAATGTGGATGAGAACTATTATAGGATATAGGCATGGATATCCATATAATACATTCTCCATTTGAATCTAGTCTAGTCCATCCTCTATTTTCATAATTATCATATGCTTTTTCTTTATTAGATGCATTATTTAAAACTAAATTATTTTGCATTTCAACACTTTCAGCAGCATAATAAAAAATATATTTATTTTTATTTTCTATACCTAAATTTATATTAATTTGTATTGTATTCTTTAAATCAGGTAGATATTCTATATAATTCATAATTATTTATTATATATATTGAAAAAAATTTATTATTTTAATTTATAAAATAAAAAAAAAAAAAAAAAAATTTATATTAATATTATGACAAGTTTTGAAGAGAATTATATTACATTTAGTTTTACAGACATATTTGATACTTTAAGTATTTATCCGAATGATTATTATGATTTACATGATGAATTTGAATTAAAACTAAAAAAAGATTTTTGTAAAATTAAATTGGCTTTAATATGTTTAGTTTTATTATTAACTTTTGTAAGTTTTTTATATATATTAAAAAATTATAAGTTAATAGTGCAAGATTTTCAAAATAGAAAAATTTTATATATGCCTAAAAATACTTTATTTTTTTCTCAAATATGTTTAACATCTTTTTATTTTTACAAAAAAATAATGAAAATTACAGATAATATGTTAGAATATATTTTAGAAAATAATAAAAACAGAAAACAAATAATAAATCCTGAGAATAATAATTTAAACAATGTATGGCAAGATATTTCAGATAGATGTTTAAGTAATTTTGATAAAGTTTTTAAAGATATTATATGTGATTTTGAAAATGATGAAATAATAAATAGTTATAATTCTTTTATAAATAAAAAAATAGATATTAAAGATGAAAATTTGAAAAATACTGTATCTAAATTAAATGAAAAATACAAATTAGATATAATAGAATGGGAAAAAACAAATACTTTAATTACTTCTATTTTTTCTGAAAAATATAAAGAATTTAAAACAATTGAATTAAAATTGTTAGAAATAAAATCCAAAATGTTAGACTTAGGTGAATGGTCAAAATCTACTGAATCATTATTAAAAAAACTTGAAGATAAGGATACAAATATAAAAAAAATAATAGATAATTATATTAAAACAAAATTAGATAATTTGAATTTTTATGATTTAATTTCAAAATATCAAGAATTAATTTTAGAATTAAGAGTAATTATTAAATTTTTAAAAAAAAATCCAGATATAGAGTTATTATCAAAATGTCAAATATGTTTAACTAATTTAAAAGATAGTATAATTGTTCCTTGTGGACATACGGCTTGTAAAGATTGTTTGGATTATCAACAAAAATTGGACAAAAAAATTATATGTCCTATATGCAGACAAGTTGGAAGTTCCATTGGAAAAATATTTAATTAATTAAGTAAATAATTTTTTTTTTTTTTGTTATAATAATAGAACTATATAATGAAAAAAAAAAAAATTAAATTGTGTTGCTGTTTTATATCATTATTTAATTACAATGAAAATAAAGGAAAAGAATTAGATATATTGAAAAATAAAAATGAAGAAAAAGAAATGTTACAAAAAAATATTAATCTTAATATTCAATCAAAAATTATAAATGAACATAATTTTGTAAAAGATAATGAAACCAATAATTTACAAATATTAAAAAATATAGAAAAACAACATAAATTATATAAATTTTGGTATGAAGAAGATTTAAAAATAAATAATCCTAAAATTATAAATAATAATATTAATAGTCCATTATGTCCTATACTAACTAATTTTAATAAAGATATTATTAAGTTATCACGACATATATCGAATGAAGAAATAAATAATTTTGTTTTACAAGTCCCTAATAATTCACCTGTAAATTTATCATCTAATATATATATATCTCCTAATTTTTCTTATTTATCTGATTAAATGTTAATTTTCTAATTTTAACATGAACAATATAAGTATATATTGTAAATATGACTGATATATTAAGAAATAGTTTTAAGGATTAATTGTTTAATATTGATTTATAGATATTAAATTTATTTATGGATAATCTTTATTACGTTTACAAATAAACAGGAAATTCTTAGACAGAATAATTTAATATACGGTATTAATTGAAAAACAAAAATAATATTAATAATAGAAGATAGTTTATAATGTATATGTTTGTATCTAAATATTTATTTAAAAATAAATATAAAATAAATATTAATAATGTTTATTGAATTTAATCCTTTATTATTATCTATTTTATATTTATCAAGACATTTTGTTTCAATTATTATATTTTTTATAGGTGATTATACTATATATTTTATAATAAATTATAAAATATTAAATAATAAGTTGCAAAAAAACTATATGACTACTAAGCATTGGTTTTTTGGAAATATACTTTCATATACCATATTATCATTATTATTTTGGAAAGATATAGGAAATACTTACTATAAATTAGATAATTCTATGTTATATACATTATTTACAATTCCTATAAATATATTTTTGATGGATACATTTTTTTATTTTATGCATAGATTTGCTCATATAGGATTTATATATGATAATATTCATAACTTACATCACAAATATAGACCAATAAATTCTTGGATTTCTAGAATATCTCATTGGTTTGATTCTAATTTAGAAAATATTGCATTTACTTTACCATTTGTAATTGTTCCTACTTATTTTCCTTTAATGTGGTTAATCTTAATGTTTACATTTTATTGGGGATGTTTAATTCATGATAATAAAATAGATTTTAAAAATAAATGTATTAATAGTCCAATAGCACATGCAATACATCATAAATATGGTAAAAATAATTATAATTTTAGTTATTATTTTACATTTTGGGATAAATTATGCGGAACACATAAGAATTAGATTTTATATAATTAAATAATTTTTTTATATTTTAATATATATATATATTAAAATGAATTCTAAAATATTATTAAAAGTTAAAGCAATAGATAAATATTCATTTATATTATTTAGTTTTATATTAGGTTTAATGGGTGGATGGGCAGGGCAATTATTGCCTGCGACTATGGTAAGATTATTTGATAAAAATAGAACAGCTCAGTTAGTTGTTTTATTTTGTTTGATATTATTTACATTAAATTTAGTTGAAAAAGATTTAAATAATTATCAAGTTTATAAAAAGGTGTTAAAGAGCGTTTTAATATTGGTAATATATATTATTATTTCCAAACAGTCGCAATATAGTTTTATTTTTGTATTTTTCTTATTATCTTTACAGTCATTAGTGAATAGTTCTAAAAATCAAATTGAAAATTTATTAAATAGTAATGAGAAAATAGATAATAAAGTAGAAGTAGAAAAGGATCTAGAATTTTATACTAATCTTTTAAATATTATAGATAAAATATTAGTAATATCAGTGTTATATGGTTTTACAAAATATTTTAAAAAACAATATGATATTCATAGATTGAAATCTAAAACATTTTTTGAATTTTTCTTTAAGTTTATGTTTGAAGGAAGTATGGAACAACAAGAAGCAATATCAAAAGTAATACCAGATATGTGAATAAATTTACTGAATTAAATTAAAATTAAAAATCATTTAAAAGTAATTTAATATTATTTTTTATGAATTCAATTTGTAGATTAAGTAATTGGAACTTAGAGTGTGAAAAAGCGATAAATAAGCAAATTTCTTTAGAATATTGGGCTTCATTACAGTATCATGTAATGGCTTCATATTTTGATAAAGATAACGTGGCATTAGATAATATAAGTAAATATTATAGCAAAAGTAGTTTAGAAGAAAGAGAACATGCAGATAAATTTATAAAATATCAAAATAAAAGAGGTGGAAATGTAATTATAAATGATATAATTATAGATAATAATTTTATTAATACAAATAGTAATAAATCTGATATTTTACAATCTTTTGAAAAAGCATTAGAAATGGAACAAAAAGTATATAAAAGTTTATTAGATTTGCATAAAATATCTGAAGAAGCAAATGACCCTCAATTTTCGGATTTCATAGAAACCAATTATCTAGAAGAACAAATAGATTCTATAAATGATATTGCAAAATATATTGCTCAATTAAAAAGAATAGGAAATTATGGTCATGGTATATGGAATTTTAATAATGAATTCAGATTAAACTGATTAATATCTACATAGGCAGGTTTTTTATTGCCATATTTCATTTGCTTTTTATCATGAAGATGAATTAACATATAATTATACGAATATAAATACGTATGAAGTTTCTGTTTAAATTCTTTCTTTTTTTGTTTGTTTTTAACTATATCAATTAACTTATTACATAATTCTAATGGAGATTTTATATTAATAAAAATCTGAAAATGTGGAGATGCTATACTAAAATTAGCTTCTGAGAAATTATTACCTCGCATCCATGTTTGGCAAAATATTTGATAGTTAAAGTCATTTTCCAATACAATTATATTATCAAGTGTATCATAGTAGTGATATAAAAGCAGCCATAATGTTTTTGTATTATTCCAATGATACAATAAATTATTTATTTTATCTATTTCTTGTCTAATAAAATTAAGAAACATTTTATCAATTTTATTTATATATGCAATTATATTATATTCTTCTTTAATATTATCAATATCATGAATAGATGTAAGTAAATCATTACATGTTTCTATAATATTCTTTTTATCCCAAGGGTATTTTGTTTTTGACATTTCTTCCAAAATAATTTTGCATATATCAAAAATTATTTCTATTTGGTTTTGAATATTTGTTTTTTTGTTTTGAATGTTTTTTTTTTTTTTATTTATAAATTTTAAAAATGTAGACAACAAATCTAAAAGATCAGACAACAAATTTATAATATTTTTGTATTGCTTTATTACTTCACTATCATTAGATAATTGACATATAAATGCAAAAAAAATTATTTTTTTTTGATTTTCTATAATATTTTTTGCACCATCTATGATATCTTTATCAAAAAAATTTTCTTTTTTATTAAAATAAAATGGATTAATTATTTTATTTGTATTTTCATGTAAACATAGGTTAGGACCAAAATTTATTTCCAATAATGGTATAGATCGTGGTATAGTAATCTGATATTTGTATTTTTCGTAATAGAATGTGCTTGAACTATCTGGAAATGCTAATTTTTTATCATTAAGAGGTGTAAATTGAGGATCTGGTGCCATTAAGAAATTATTATTGGCTTGGTTGTATCCTAATAAAGTTTTTATTTTTTCCTTTATTTCTTCATCATACTTTAATTTATGATATTTAGTGTGGTTTTTGGTGTCATTTGAAAATTCTGTTTGTATTATCATATTTTCAAAAAAATTTTGTGCTTCTTTAGATGATATAAGTATTTTATTGAAATCATGATGGTTAATATTTTTACTAACAGAATCAATAAGAGATATAGTGCGTTGTTTAATATCATTAGAGACATGGTTAAGTTTACTCTTTCCAGGTGGCATTGACTTAAGTATTTTTTCATCAGATTTAAAGTTTAAATTATTTATTTTTTTTTTTGTTGCACCGCCTTTTATTTTAAGAGGTGTTAAAATTCTGGTATTTTCATATATGTATTTTAAATACTGGTTTAGAATATTTTTTCCTAAATTACTATATATATTTATATATTCATTAGTATTATTATTATAAATTTTAGAATACATTTATACAATAATAATATAAAATAATTATATGATGTGATGTTATATATTCAAGAAAAAAAAAATTTTTATTAAATTATACTTTAATAAAAATTAGACAGAAATTATATATATAATAATTAGAATTGTCTAAAGTTATAACACAAAGATTATATATAGTAAATACAAATATTTAGAAATAACTATAAAATATTTTCAATTTTTAAATCATGAAAAAATGTTTTTTTTAAAATATTTTCAGGTTTTTCTCTATATCTATTAAGTGTAATCATAGAAGAAATAACAGTATAAAAATGATTAGGCATTATAATGTCTTTGAAAATTTCATGAAGCTTGTTAGATGTTTCATTAATAATACTTTTATTATTCAAATCTAAATCAGGATTTAAAGTTTTTAAGATTTCTTTATTGGGAAAGCCTAAAATTTTAAATATTTTATATAATTGGTCTGAATTATTTGTGCCAATAAAAAGTGGTTTACCAAGTAAAATTTCAGCAAATACGCATCCCATTGCCCAAATATCAATAGACATGTCATAAAATTCATTTTCTAGTATACATTCAGGTGCTCTATAGTATCTAGTTGAAATGTATGATGTAGACTTTTGACCATTAAAAATTTTAGAGGTTCCAAAATCAGCAAGACAAATTTTATTGTAATTAATAAGAATATTATCTGGTTTAATATCTCTATGAATTATGTTTAAATTATGTATATGATCTAAAGCTTTTAATAATTGTTGAGTATATGATTTTAAATATATCATTTTTTTTTTTTTTGAAAATTTATTTATAAAAGTTTTTAGATTCATAGGATAATAGTCCATAATTATAGTAGATATTTGATTTTCAGATTCCATATGTATTGAATAGTCAATCATATTGATAATATGATCACAAGGATTTTTTTTTAATAGATTTAATATTTGAATTTCTCTATTATAATAGTTAGTATTTAATATTTCATATTTAATAGCAATAGGTATATTTTTGTTATAATATGCTTTAAAAACTTTACCAAAAGTTCCTTGTCCAATAATTTTATCAATAGTTATATTATTTTTATATTTTTTAGGAGTATTAGAAATAATTGAATTACAATAGCTTGGTGGATTGTTTAATATTTTTGTACATTTTAGGATATTATTATTATTTTCATCAGATTGATTTAAAATATCAGAAACTTTATTTATGATATTCATAAAAATTAATTCAAGATGTATAATAAATATATTTATAAATAAATATATTTATTTAAATAGTATTAATATAAAAATTAATAAAGATATGGTTTGCAATATATTTAAGATGAGATTATTTATAAAGAATAATTATATAAGAAAGGAATTTAATATGTAATTAAAATTTGATTATTTAATTTTTTTAAAATTATTAATTTAATATTATGCATTATTTGTCAGAAATAGAAATTGAGTTTAAAAACGATACAAATAGAAAAAAAAATTTTAATTTAGAATGTCCTATATGTTTAGATATAGTAAATGAACCAATAATATTAGAATGTTGTAGTTATAGATTTTGTTTTAAATGTTTAAACATGTGTTTGAATATAAGATTAAAATGTCCATTATGCACAAAAGATATATGTAAAAATAATTTAAAAGCAAATATTATATTAGAGAAAGAGAATTCATTATATAATAAAATTGAAAAAGTTAAACAAAATGAAATAGATGAGATAAAAAAATGGAAATTCAAATACGATGAATTGCAAAATTATTTAAAAGAGCATAACAAACCTGTATCATATATATTAGATGATGATCCTTACGTAAATGAACTATATTATTGGATAGTTACACAAGATTTTTGGTATAAAAAAAAATGGTATATTATGAAAAAAGAAGAGGTAAGAAATATATGGCAAGAATTTAAAGAAAACGATACCATTTTTTCTAATAAAATTCAATGGGAATATATTTTTGATGAATTAAAAAAATATATAAAAAATTATAAAAAATTTCCTATTTTTTCAGAAAATAATAGTAAAAAAGTTAATAGACTAGCATATTGGTTTAAAACACAAAATTTTTGGTATAAAAAAAAATGGTATATTATGAAAGATGTAGACATTAGAAAAGTATGGAATAATTTTCTTGAATTTGCTAATAAACAATTATTGGTATAGTAGCTGAGAATGTTTAATTTTTTGTTCAATTATTATTTTTTCTTTTTCAGATTTTTTTAATTTATTTTTTAATAATTCTTTATCATTATTTTCTAGTCTTTTTTTAATTTTTTTTTGAAATTTTTGCACATCTAAAGGAATATTTTGATCACAATTTCCGATTAATCTATTTAAACAATGTTCAGGATTATTAATATCTAACATATTTATATTTTAATATAAATATAATGATATTAATTTAAAAATAAATAATTTAATAATTTATTTAATTATTAATTTATTTAATTTATTTAATTAATTTATTTATTTATTAATCTAAAAATGGAATGAGGAATTAAATGAATATAATCTAATGTCTTATTTATTTATTAATCTAAAAATGGAATGAGGAATTAAATGAATATAATCTAATGTCTTATTTATTCTAATAAACTAAACCACGCTCAGATCTATCATGTCATATTCATCTAAGAAATTATCATCTAAGAAATCTTCATTCGATTCTAATCTGTAATCCGATGACTTGGTCTTACGTCTACTACTTTCCTCTGCGTTTAGACTCTCTACACCCTTTGAATCCCATAAATTTGACGATGGATTCGACCAACAACCCCTTGCTATCGGCTTCGCATTCCATTCAATTATCCTCCCCCCTGTATTCCTTTCCACATCTCCTGCCGACCGCCTACTTGATACTTCTAACTTACTCTTTCTATTTATCTCCTTATCTACATCTTCCCAAGGAACTGCTCCTACTCCTGTAACCTTCACCCAACACTTCCGTTCCCTATCCCACAAATCTATATCTCTATATCGTGAATGTCCTTCTGAGTCTATCTCCTTTGAAAGATACTCACGCACTCTCCTCCTCTCTTGCTCGCTTGCCCTTATACTCGCTATTGATCCCGACGATGAAATTGAACTATTGTCGAACAAAAATCTTTCTACTTCTGATTCTTCCTTCTTATATTCTGTCCTTCTCTTCTTTCTAACATCCTTCGAACACTTCTTCCATCCCCCTTCAAACCTATCCTCTTCCTCTTCCACCATACTACTTGTCGCTGATACTACGTCATTTTCGCTTGTCGAATCTTCCTCTATCGATATGCATTCATACCTTGAACCTAATGTCTTCGGCTTTTCTACATTTGCTATTCTCAATGGCTTCTTACTACGCTGCTTTAATTCCCTAATACTATCTACTATCTTGCATTCTGCCAAACGACAAGCATTTGTGCTATTCGCCGTGATCCGGAAAATTTGCGATACTGAGTCGTGAACTATGAAGCAGTCTTCTCCTACAAATCGTTGGATTCTCTTCAGATTCATACCATCACGACCTATCACAAATCCTATTGAATCTCTATCCTCTGGAGCTACTACAATCAACCACGGACGAACCACATTTACACCACTTAAATAGTTTACTATGTCTTGATTGATCATCTTCGCAACCGTTTGAACATCTTCCAATGTCCTCCCTGAAATGTAGATATATACGCACATATCCAGATTCCCTCGCTTTTGATCAAACAACAATTCCTTTCCTTCTTGCAACTTCACAAAAGAACCATTTACTGCTGATGTGTATCGCCTTATCCCTGATCCACCCTTTCCAATCAACATTCTGGCTACTTCACCTATCCTTGAAGCTTCTATTCCGTGCTTCAATAGATCAATGTAACCCTGCGGACGAGGACGAGTCTTTTGCATATCATTTGAGTTCCTATTTCCTCCTTGCATTTCTTTTAGTTTTTACCACAAATGTGAATTAATTTATCCTTTAAAATTATCTCTCAAATCAAATTTATTTTTCTATCCTCATTAATGAAAAAGCCATATCGAATCACTATCTGGACTACTTCCTATGCTTGAACAATATGAACTACTATCTATCCATGAACATATCGGTGAACTACATATCGGTGAACTACATATCGGTGAACTACATATCGGTGTCGTTCTACTCGAAATATTATTATCATTCAAATCCGTTAGGTAATAAAACCAACTTTTATAACAATAATCCACATTCGCTACGTTTATACAATTATCACCTCCACTTAAACAATTATTACATATTCCACATTGCTCATCTGATAGTAAATCTGGGTATGGAAGAGATACAATCTCATTACGTGTATAACCATACCAACCTGTATAAAAATCATTCATTTTTAGTGCAATACCAAAATTCGTATTATATATCGGAAGTGAATTTTCAATCGTTGGAGAACAATATATTCTTCCTGGACAAGGTCCGCATATTATCGGCAAATCCTCATTCCCTATCTCTAAAAACATACTATCACCCATTATTATTTGTTCTAGAACATTCCTATCTGGTCTTTCATCAATGAAGTCCATTTCTTTAATTTAAAAAAAAAAATAATAATATTATTTTTTTTTTATTAATATTATATTATATTATATTATTATTTTTTTTTTATTAATTATATTATATACCTATTAATACCTATACTTCATCCACTAAATTTTCTTCAATTCTGATCTGTGGTCCTTTATAAATTCCTGAATTTGCGGTATCATTTCTATTATCATTTCCCACTCATTCAAATAGAAAGTTATCGGAAACTTTCTTATATTGTTGATTTGAACTGCACCCTTTGGTGATACCTTAATTTCACGAGCCTTTGATACACGACGTAGTCTTTCATTCGCTCGTCTCTCATCATTCAGTTCTTGGGTCAGTCTTTCTAACTCCTTTTCTAATTCTTCCTTTGATAAAATATTACCAATTACTATGGATAAATCCGTTTCTGCTGGCCCTTCCTCTAAATTCAAAATATCCTTCTCTACTATCGAATTGTCATCTTCTACTATATCCTTCAACGAACTTCCCTCATCCATTCCATCCTCTACTACACTTTCATCCTTCGATCCATTATATAATGATATTTCATTCGTTTGTCTATCTTCTGTCAAATCCTTTACCAACTCTGTCGAATCCTTTACCAACTCTGTCGAATCCCTTAATAACTCTGTCGAATCCTTTACCGACCTTACCGACGGGCACTTTTCATGAATCGTATGTCGTCTAATTACCTTCTTCCTCAATTGCTCCTTCCCAATTTCAACTTCCATTTGTCTCTTCTCGCTTATTATACATTATTACTTTATCTTTATAAATCAAATTTTTTATCCATTCCTATATACTATTCCTATATACTATTCATATATACTATTCATATATACTATTCCTATATACTATTCATATATACTATTCCTATATACTATTCCTATATACTATTCCTATATACTATTCATATATACTATTCCTATATACTATTCCTATATACTATTCCTATATACTATTCCTATATACTATTCCTATATACTATTCCTATATACTATTCCTATATACTATTCCTATATACTATTCCTATATACTATTCATATATACTATTCCTATATACTATTCATATATACTATTCCTATATAATTAAAATAAAATATAAAAATAAAATAATTATCTATATTTATATTATATTATTATTATTTATATCTTACCATCTATCTAAATCTATTGAGTATAGCATCTCTTGGATCCGGACCCTATTCGACCCTCTATTTTTATTCGATTCTTCTAATATCTTTTTATGAAATTCTAAAGAGATTATAGAATAGTAATCTATACGATTTACAAGACTATATATAATTCCCGCGTCACCAAAACGGACTGCATTTAGAATCGCTTCTCCATCTTTATAATAGATATTTGCACCTTTATCTATGCATTTATTCATCGATATACCACACTTTAGTTCAGATATATTAAAAACTAGCGTACTATTTAGAATATCTTGTTTCATCTCTATGTCACCTTTTTCCTCATATAAATTTTCTATTTTAAAAGGTCTTGTGTTTGATTTATCATACTTTGATCTACAAATTGGACACTTTGAAAACTTGTTTAGAAATTTAAGACATTTTGCACAAACTAATGGCTTCTTCCTAACACAACGACAATTCAAATACAGCGTCGGTTTCTCATCTAAACATATACAACATGGATCTGCCTTTTCTATATGAAATTTTATTTTTTTGCCAAAGACCACACGCACTTCTGTTCTTGTTGACATTTTTTACTTCCCTTCTTCTCCTTCTTCTCTTTTATTATTAAAAAAATATAGATTTACAAAAGGCATCAAATTTATTATATTATCTATAATATACACATTTATTTCATATACTTCTTTTTTCTATTAAATTTTCATTATTATTATTATTTATAATATATTAATTTCCATCCTTCTTTGTATTTCTATTTTCCGATAACTTACATCTTCCTTGTTCTATTTCATTCGATATATGTTCTTGCATAAACTTCGACTTCCAATGTATACGAACAATGTTATTGGAATCCTTGTACGGTGGAATCTTCGCCTCACCTTCCTGAAAATCGTCTATTCGTCCCATATAAAGCCCTATAAGCTTCGAACCATCTGAATTTACTGCACATGGAACCCCACACTCTGCCTCTGCCTTGCTGTGCTTCGTACAAAGACCATTTCTATTTCCACTAAAAAAACAACGTTCATTCCCATCGTGTTCTTTACCCCAAATCCTTGCTTCGCACTGCTTATCACATACACGCACTCTCTTCGCCTTCATCGACTTCTCCTTTATCGAATTCAACTTCTCTGAGCTTCCCTCTATCTCCATAGTCATCTTCAAATTTGATAAGTAGTCCATTATCGTACTTTCAAGACCATCTACATTACTATGCTTCTTCATAATGTAGTCCTTAAGACCATTAATGTGAATTATCAGTTGCAATGTAAACTCATTTATTAATTTTACCATTTCCCTTTCTCGCTGATCTTAATTTATTTGTGTTAAATAGACATCAATCAAATTTTTATTTATTACTATCTTCTATTTTATTATTATCTATAATAATAATAAAAAAAAAAAAAAAAAAGGTTATCTATTATATTATTATTCTTTACCAATATTGTCTATTATATTATCTATTATTCTTTACCAATATTGTCTATTATATTATATATTATCTATTATAATATCCTTACCACTATTGTCTATCTTATTATACTACTACTATTCTTTTTACTAACATATCGGCAACTTTCGATACTCTGACATCTCTACTTCCATCTTCTCTAATTCTTGAATCTCATTTTCTAATATACATCTGTTTTGATCTATTTCATTTGAATACGTTGTATTTTGAGAATCATGCATACTAATTTCATGACACATATAAGCCATTCCTGAAGCCTTCGTAACGGCGTCCACATGTGTCAGCTTACTGTAATAGTCCATTTCAACTTGCATCTTTAATATCTTTGTCTTATTCTCCTCTAATCCCTTCGTTAGTGTTTCCAAGTGATTTCTCCTTAACCCTATTTGCGATTCTACCATAGATATTATGTACATCATCTTTGCTAATCTGTTCGCCTTCTCTTGGTAATCTACTACTAAGAAATGACTACCTGAAAGAAACAATTCTTCCCTGCTGTCATCTGTTTTGTTGAGATCTATTTTCGATATATTTCCACTCATTTGCTTGTCGAACTCGTAGTCGTTGTTATTTACTATTAAATAAAAAAATTTTAATCAAATTTTATAATCTAAATTAAATTTTATAATCTAAATTTCATTGTAAACTTTTTATATTATTATACTATATAAGCTATTATTGTCTATTATTGTCTATTATTGTCTATTATTGTCTATTATTGTCTATTATTGTCTATTATTGTCTAATTTGAAAATATATTGTCTATTATTGTCTAATTTGAAAATATATTGTCTATTATTGTCTATTATTGTCTATTATTGTCTATTATTGTCTATTATTGTCTAATTTGAAAATATAAGTTCTAATGAATCTTGTCTTCCGTTTACTAATGACCACGGTATCGGAACCGAATCCACCCTCTCACCCGCTTCAAGGGCACTGCCCAGGGCCGACGCCATAATACCGCGTTGGTAGATCTCCCCAGGGGCTACGCCATAAAACCGCCTTGGTCTATAATCATTGTATAGTCTATTATACCATTCTACATATATCTCGTGTATTTCATTATTTCTAACAGAACACTTCCCGCATTCTACCGAAGTAACACATACATAACACATACCACAAGAGTCACTTTCTAACGTGTCTGGCATTGGTAGACTTTCTATCTCTGACTTGTTGTACATCACTCGATCAGGAAAGCCTGCTATCGGCGCTGGTGTTATCGTCAGCCACTTCCCTTCAACAAGAGACTCTGGGATTCTCGGTCCGAACACTGTCTTCGTTGTCATTTTATCCTTTATAAACTATATTGCTTCTGAAATCAAATTTTTTATCCACATGTCTATTTACATATACAATTATTATCCATAATAAATTATCTAATAACCCTATTGAAATACCTAGTCCTATCATAAATCCAATAACTAACTTCAATATTTCTATACTACATACCTTATCCTCCAACCACACTCCTAGCTTGACATCCTCATCATTTATATGCACATATAAAACTTGTCCTAAAAAATATGTTACAAATATAAATATCATTATAACCAAAAATACTCTTAGTTGGTTTTGTTTCATTTCTTTATTTCTTTATTATTAAAAATAATAATAAATATATCAAATTTATTAATTATAGATAATTATAGATAATTATTAAAAAAAAAAATATATGGTTTTTTCTGGGGGGATCTTACCCCACCCGTCCTCCTGGTTAAAAGCCAGGTGCTCTAGACTCTGAGCTACAGAATACTTCCATATCCCCCACGGGATTTGAACCCGCAACCTCCAGATTAAAAGTCTGGCGCTCTTCCAAATAAGCAGAATAGTGAGTTGATCAGAAACACTACCCTGCTCAAGATGTCTGCAGCCATCTTGCATACCACTATAATTTGAGCTAGGGGGCTCAATTTAACATTATTCTCCGGCTTCAAATCAATCAACTTTTTTTCCTATATACACTAGAAAACTATAAAAAAAATAATATATTATTATCGATAATAATAATCTATACCACTAAACAAACTATGCTAGCCTAAAAAGGCGGGGGACGTATTATTCGAGAAACCCCAATCTCTCGAGCCCTAATGGCTTAACTTTGCCTTGTTTTATCTTATTTAATTTAGTAGATGCTTCCACTCCTCAGTAAGTTCTGGCTTACCATC
>Ga0209223_10000969_pt1 | contig 32520 bp, 25 predicted proteins | sample COG_06_FD_184750 | JGI IMG/M metagenome (GOLD analysis project Ga0209223, IMG submission 184750) | Pelagic Microbial community sample from North Sea - COGITO 998_met_06 (SPAdes) (version 2) | ecosystem: Environmental > Aquatic > Marine > Neritic zone/Coastal water | place: Helgoland, sampling...
TATCGGTCTTCTTTCTCTTGCATTCAGGGTAGGTACTATTTGTGCTTTAATAGAGCAAGCTATTAAAATGACTTGGAATCCATTCCTTTTCGAATCCTTGAAAAAGGAAGGCCATAAGGAAATGATTAGAAAGGTATTTAGCTTACTTACAGTTTTGGTTTTTTCTTTTGCTGGATTGTTGATTCTCTTTATGCCGGAAATCTTCGATATTTTTATTGATGAAAAATACACTGCAGCCTTAATGCTATCTACTATCATAGTTTTACCACTTACAATAAGAATTCTTGATCAGATAGTTATCATTGGGCCATCCATTGTTAAAAAAACACAATACAACTCATACCTTACTATGGCCGTTTTAACACTTAATATTGTGTTAATCTATGTAATTGTACCTGAGTATGGGGTGATTGGCGTGCCGATAAGCTTGGGCATTGCATCAATTTTTAAGATCTTTGTGGGCAATGCAATTTCAGAGAAACTCTATTCTGTAAAATTAAATATGAAGTTGTTTTTAATAATGTTGATCACCATAATAATGTGGTGTTTCTTCAATTTAAAGATGCAAATTCCGCTCTATGGCAAGATCCTTATTGCTGTTGTCATGATTTTTATTATTGCACAATTTTTATTTTACAAGTTTAAAGGTAAAAAGGGCATGCTTAGCTATGAAGCTTAAATTTCAAATGCCTTCTAATAAGCCGGGGTCAGACCATGCCATTCACCTAGGTATTGTTAGGCGTATTAAATCAAATGATAATAAATTTTTAACAAGCGGCATTTTATCACATAATGAAAAAAACCCATTCTATCCCCAACTTTTTCATTGGTGTTTGTCGTATTTGAATGTTTCTTTCATTAAAGGAAGGCATGGATTTTTAAACCGCCTTTTATATTTGATTCAATTAGGTTTTTTTAACTTTTTTCTGTTTTCCTCATCTCAATATTTTCCACTTACAACCATCGAGCATCTTTTGGTAAACATTATCTACATAACGTTTCCTTTTAGTTACGTACTATGGAATTCTAAGAACGCTGGACTTTCTGCTAGAAGGATTGGTTTGATTTTAGGGGAACTCTTTTTGTATAGCCTTTTTTTCTATAAATTGGAGGGTAAGCCTTGGATGCTAGTTATTATTACGTGCTTAGTTTTATTGATAATCCTAACAAGCCAGTTTGCTACTCAAATGGCGCTATTAAGCGCTGTATTCTTTGCTATATTTTTTAATTCGTATTTGCTGTTGGTCACCCCTTTACTGGCCATGTTGGTGTTTTACATTATAATGCCTCAAGTTTGCACGAATTATATCAGAGGACAGTACAACCACAAGCGGAATTATGCGTTGTTTCTGGCATCAATATTTATATTAAAGGCAAGGCCTAGTATATATCAAGATTTCCTATATGATTTTTGGAAGAAGATTAAAATTAATTTTAGGAGGGGTTGTTTTTACGTATTAACAAATCCAATAATTGAAGCCTTGTATGGCTTTAGCTATTTGTGGCTTGCTCTATATATGCATTATTTTGCCATTCAGGGGGAAGAACGTAGTGACCTTTTGATCTTTTCATCAATAGGTATTATTCTCTTTTTTATTACAAGTTTTAGGGTGACTAGGTTTTTGGGAGAGCCTCAAAGGTATATGGAGTTTTTTATTCCGATTTATAGCTTAATTGCTATTTGGGTTTTGACTCCAAATCAGCTGTTTTTTATGTTATTTTTTAATTTGTTATTGATCTTTGTTCCTAAGTACTTTTTAAGAAAGGAGCAATCAAGTGAAAAAGGAAGACAAATGAAGAATGAAGTTATAGAGCAATTGGGAGTTTTAGTAGGTGAAAATCCTGAGGTCATATGTACTTCTAATGAGCACAATTTGGCAAAGGCACTCGGTATCTTTGATTATAAAATATGTAGACCTGACTATTCTGTTTTTTATAAAGATGCGCATGATTTCAATATGGAATACTTCGCCCTTGATCATGGAAAAATTAGCCCTCAAGCAATTTCTAATTATATGGAGTCTTTTGATCTTAATATGATTATTTTAAATAACAGTATTTACAATAGCAGTGAATTGCCTTTATTAACCTCATGGAGTCTAGAGAAAGAAATTGGGCATTACTCCATATACAAGAAAAATTAGTGCGCTTAGAATTGAATTTAAATAATCAGTCTTTCTTAAGCACAAATAACTTAGTGTTTGTAGGCTATTTTGGTGCTCTGACTCTGTTAATCAGTTCAATGATTTTTGGGAGTGATGCACTAAGTTTTCAGTTCACGATTCATGCATTAATTGTTCTTTTTTTATCCTTAAGCTATTATTCAGTTTCCAAGTATGTTATTTCTCAGAGATATTTCTTAAGGAAAATTCTCGCGATTTCATTGCTACTCCGTATAGTTGCAGTTTTTTTCTATTATTATTTATTTCAAGAAGTAACTGATACACCATTTGAGGTGACATTTGCAGACTCAATTTATTACGATAATAAGGGCAATGACTTTGCAAATATTTTAAGATATGGCGCGAGTGAATTACAAATTTTTTTCTCGCTAGGGACAAACCTCGATGACATCGGCTATCAAATATTTCTTGGAGTAATTTATTTTTTTACTGACAATTCTATTTTGGTGGCTAGAGTGGTTCAGGCTATTGTAGGAACTTGGAGCGTGTACATAGCGTATAGGATTTTACAACTGATTTATAATGAAAAGGTCGCAAGGGAAGGGGCCATTATTTTTTCGGGATTCCACTGTTTCATTTTATACTCCACTCTCCATCTTCGAGAATTCTTATTGGTTCACGTCACACTATTAATGGTGTATTATTTCTTGTGTTTTAATGTCAAGCCCAATATAAAATCATTTACTTTGTTGTTTACAACTATTGTGGTAATGTTATTTTTTCGCACGGTTTATGCCTTAGCGTTCATTGGTTCAGTTGGTGTTTATCTGGCAATATTTGAAATAAAATCCATCAAAACATTAATTTTGGGCTTGTTATTTTTAGGGTTCTTGGTAGTCTTCCTTGCGAATAGTCCATTTTTTGATTCAACATGGACAAAATTAATGGGCTATGTTGGATTTGGTGAACAAAGAGGTTTAGGGGGCTATACTCAAGAAAAGGTTGTATCGAGAGGTATGTCGCTGGCAAAGTATATTGGCGGGCCTATTTTTATCTTGCCGAGTTTCATTTTTCCGATTCCTAGCGTATTGAAATTGAATATAGAGGAATTCGGAAGGTCTATGCATTGGTATTTTACGGGTGGGCTGTTTGTATGGCTTTGTATGAGTTATTTTTATTTTAAAGGAGCTTTTAGGATAATCATAGAAAGAAATAAGTTTGGAATATTTATATTAATCCTTGTACTGTTTCATACATTGGTCTTGCTTCAATCATTCTATTTCCCTTCAATAAGGTTTAGCCAAGTTAAAATGTCACTGTTATTATTATTGGTTCCCATAGGTTCCACTCACCTTATTAATATGCGCAGAGGTAATAATAATTTTCTCATTTACGTGACACTCATTTCATTGATTGTTTTGGGGTATAATTATTTGAGACTTTTTGGAAGGATGTAAAAATGAGAAATGTAGCTTTTTTTATTAGAAGTCTTAATAAGGGTGGTGCTGAAACTCAAAGCATTTTAATTTCAAATCTTTTGGCTGGCGATTACAATACAAAATTGATTGTATTTCGAGAAGATGGCGATTTAGTGAGCACTGCCAGAGATTTATTAGGACGCGATTTGATTATTTTAGAAAGTAAATTTTTACTTTCTAAGTTGATCGAATTATATAGGATTTTAAAAAATGAAAAAATTGATATTCTTTTTAATTATTTACCATCAAACAATATTTATGGAATTATAATTGGCAGGCTGGCAGGTACAAAATATTTAGTTGGTGGAATCCGAGGAAGTAGAATTAAATCAAATAAATTAAAAATGGTAATTCAAAAGGCCTTATTTAATTCATTAGCGGATTATGTTATTTCGAATAGTCATAAGGCAGCAGAGACATATTCAGAATATGGAGTTAACAAAAGGAAAATAATAGTTATACCTAACTCAATATCCTTTACCCTTAAACAGATAGAAAAGAATAATTCTAAACAAATTACAATTCTTTCAATCGGTAGGTTTATTGCCGAAAAAGATTACCATACTTCTTTGAAAGCAATCCGGAAAGTAGTTAATAGTAACGCGCTTGCCTCGGATATTAAGTATATAATAATAGGATACGGTCTATTAATGGATCAGATAGTTGAATGGGTGGATCAATTAGGGTTGAATGAAAACGTTGAGATAATTGAAAACCCACATGACGTAAACTTATACTATCAGAAGGCTGACATATTCCTTCTTACATCTGTCAATGAGGGTATGCCAAACGTTGTATTAGAAGCAATGATGCATTCATTGCCAGTCGTATCTACAAACGCTGGTGATGTAGATAAAATTGTTGAAAACGGAGAGAGCGGATTTGTTACTGAGAAAGGAGATGTAGAGGGGTTGAGTGATTCTCTATCTCAATTGATAAGTTCTTATCAATTAAGGGTAAAATTTGGGAATAATGGTTTTCAAATAGTTAATTCCAACTTTTCTTCAACAATAATAAAAACCAATTATCAAAAATTGATAGACTCATTAAATGGATAGAAAAATTAGAGTAGCAGTAATTGGTGTAAAAGGACTGCCAGGTTTTGGTGGTTCAGCAAGGGCGAACGAAAAACTCTTAACCCGGTTGGCAAAAGAATTTGACATTACAGTCTATGCATTAGACTCTCATGCAGTAGCGGACAATTATGAAGGGGTAAACCAATTGATATTTAAATCCAAGAAGAATAAAAAGGTCAACACAATTTTTTTATACATTAAATCTCTATTTCATATTTTATTTATAGAAAAATTCGGCCTAATACACTTAAATCATGGGGTTTCAGGATTTTTAATCCCCTTTATAAGAATAAAATATAAAACAATTACAACAATAAGGGGGCTAAATTATAAAGGGGATGATAAATGGAATTCGATAGAGTATTTCTTTCTCAAGTTCTTTGAGATTGTTGCCTTTAAACTATCCAATGTTACAGCAACTGTACAGAAAAGTAGTGTCTTTAAGATAAAGAAATACACAAATAAACCCGTCTTATATATCCCTAATGGCGTTGAAAATAACTATTTGAAGTATAAAGAGTATGTAAGTGAGGACGTCATTACCTTCTCGGCTGCTAGAATTATTCATTTAAAAGGATTACATGATTTATTATCTGCATTGCACATCTTAAATTACAAGGGGATTATTAATGTTATTGGAGATTTAAATCAAGTGGATGACTATAAAAATAAAATTGAAGAACTCTCACAAGGGCTGAATATAAATTTCTTAGGTCTTTTGAGAAGTGAGGAGGATTTGTTTAAAGAGTTGAGAAAATCGCGAGTTTTTGTTTTTCCTTCATATAGCGAAGGCATGTCCAACATGCTTCTTGAAGTGGCCTCCTTGAAAGTTCCAATAATTGCAAGTGATATTTCGCCAAATAGAGATGTTTTTGGAGAAGATGAAGTAAGGTATTTCAAAGTAGGTGATGTTAATGAACTTGCTTTAGGGATAAGAGAAATATTATCTAACGACACACTGGCTGAAAAATATGCGAATTCTGCTTATGAAAAAGTAACAGATGACTTTGGGTGGGACACAATTGCAAAAGCCTATTCTAATTTATACAAGGATCAAGCTACTTTATAGTCTGATTTAATTATTATTTATTGATATTCAGATTTCGTACATTTGATTTGTACCAAAACTAATTTTGTGACCCCTTTTTTTATTGATGGAGACATCAAGTATGATCTTTTAAAAGACTCACTTCCAAAGAGCGCGTTCGAACTAGTCAATGATTCTGTTCTAACGACCAGGACAGAAAGCTACTTTGCCTTCGAGACAGCTTCAATTTTTAATGTTAAAAATGCATTGGGTGGAAATAAGAGTGGTGCAATCTTAAATTTAAAAAAAGTTAATGACTTGGGTTATATCAATAAGTTTTTCGAATGCGTTAATACCTCTCTTGAAAAAGGGGGGCGATTTTTTTTAGTAGCCGAAACTGGACTTCAGAGGAAGAAAAGGCTTTTAAAAAAGTATCCAACTTTAATTAATTGGTTTATTTATTTCCTTGATTTTTGGTTTCATCGTGTACTTCCAAAACTAAAAATCACGAGAGGGTTATATTTTTTTATTAAAGGAGGCCGAAATCGTGTAATGCATGAAATCGAAATACTTGGAAGGTTGTATTCATGTGGTTTTGAACTTGTAAAAAAGAGAAAAAAAAACGGACTGACATACCTAGTCGTAGAAAAGGTTAGTGAACCATCTTATTCCATGGAACCTACTTACGGATTGTTTATTAGGCTAAACCGTGTAGGCAAAAATGGTCGAAAACTTAAGGTAAGGAAGTTAAGGTCAATGTATGCGTATTCTGAATTCATTCAAGAATATATATATCAAAATTATAGTTTGGCTGAGGGAGGGAAATTGAAACGTGACCCGAGAGTTTCAAAGGCAGGAAAAATATTTAGAAAATATTGGATTGACGAGCTTCCAATGATTTGGAATTTGTTAAACGGAGACTTAAAAATTGTTGGCGTAAGACCCTTAAGTGCTCATTATATAAGTTTATATCCTGATTATGCCGTGGAGGCTAGACTAAAAGTACGACCTGGATTGGTACCGCCTTTTTATTTTGATATGCCAAAAACTTTTGAAGAAATTGTTGCTTCTGAAATGAGGTATTTAGAACAATATGAAAAGAAGCCCATTAGAACAGACTTGAAATATTTTTTCAATGCTTTTTCCAATATCCTATTTAGAGGCGCAAGAAGTCAATAAAGAATTTATTTGATTTATGGTCAAGAGTATTCTTCTACTTGGAACAAGCTTTTTAATCACTTTGATTCCCGTAGGCTCACTTTTTGTAATTGTGGTTAACAATTAACCTATCTGACAACCTCTCTTTGACCTATTCATCCAAAGTTTTAAATAATATGCCCTTTTCTCGTACCTTGCATCCTGATTTTAAATCAAAGTAGTAAATGAACCCAAGAATTTTACGACAATTTTTACTTGCTGGATTGATGTTTATAGCATTTAGCAATATTGCACATGCGCAAACTTTACCCGATTTTTCATCAATTAATGTTGAAGAACTTTCGGATCAACAAATTCAATTACTGGTAGGCAGAGCAACGGCAATGGGCTATTCTCAATCCGATTTATTTGAACTGGCCAAACAGCAAGGGCTTTCAATGAATGAGATATCAAAATTAGGGGAGAGAATTAACCAGGTTAATAGTGCTAGAGCTGCAAAAGCAGAGTCCTCTCCTATAAGTGATCCTAGACTAAGAAGGATGTATGGGGATTCTTTAAGGACCTTAGAAAAAAGAGAAACGGATATTTTTGGGCTCAATTTTTTTAGAAGGAACAGTCAGTTTTTGACATTTTCACCTTCAATAAACACACCCACTCCTGCCAACTACCAATTGGCTACTGGAGATGAACTTTTTATTGACATATATGGGGCCTCAGAACAATATTATCAGGCATTAATTAATCCTGACGGTAATATAATTTTAGAGAATGTAGGGCCGGTGAGCTTATCCGGGCTGACCATAGCTGCGGCAAAAGCCAAGTTAGCGCGAAAATTGGCTGCTTTGTATACCGACTTAAGTTCAGCCAGTGCAAATACATTTATGGATTTAAGCTTGGGTAAAGTGCGTTCAATTCAAGTAAGTATCGTAGGGGAAGTTGAATTGCCAGGTACATATACCTTGAATGCTTTTAGTACAGTATTCAACTCGCTTTATGTTTCTGGAGGAATCACAGAACGAGGTACACTAAGAGCAATTAATGTTGTGAGAAATGGAAAACCAATTGCGAAAGTAGATGTGTATGATTTTTTAGTAAATGGTAATGCGATTGGAAATGTTAGGCTGCAAAATGATGATGTGATTATAGTAGGCCCTTATACCAACCGAATTACCTTGAAAGGCGCCGTTAAGATTCCTGGCCGATTTGAATTGAAAGAAAATGAAACAGTTGCTGACTTATTGAAATATGCTGGTGGTTTTGATGAGAATGCTTATTCAGACAAATTAAGTGTAGATAGGAATCAAGGCAAGGAACGAATTGTGGCAGACGTTTTCAAAGCGCAGTATGAACTTTTTAATGTAAAAGCCGGTGACGTTTACCAAGTCCAATCTGTACTTAAGCGTTATAGCAATCGAGTCCAGATAAGAGGTGCCGTTTCTCGACCAGGAGATTATGCCATCAATGAGGAATTAAGTGTAAAGGAACTTATCGAGAAAGCGGATGGTACAAGGGGGGACGCTAACCTGATCAGAGCATATGTAGTAAGGACAAATAAAGATTTAAGTCTCTCTACTATTCCATTTAACCTAGGTGATTTATTGAATGGTACGATTGCGGATATTTCATTGCAAAGGGAAGATGTAGTACGAATTATTTCAATCTATGATCTTAAAGAAGAAGTATATGTAGAAATCTCAGGATTTGTAAATAATGCAGGGGTTTATCCATTCACAGATAGTTTAACCATTGAAGATTTATTGGTGATGTCTGGAGGCTTTCGCGAAGCAGCTTCTGCCAGTAGGATTGAGATTACAAGGAGATTTGGAAATTCTGAGTCTGGAGAAATAGCAGAAATAATAGTACTGGATGTTGATCCAAATCTTGGAATAAGTGAAACATTGAGTGAGTTTTTAAAACCATATGATCATGTGGTGATCCGAAAAGATCCTAATTTTTTCCAACAACAGTTTGTTTCAATTGAAGGTCAAATTATATACCCAGGAAAGTATGCCATTAATAATTTGGATGATAAGATTTCGGATTTGTTGGAAAGAGCGGGGGGCCTAAATCAATATGCCTATGCAAAAGGAGCAACATTGCTTCGGAAAACCGAGTTTTACCAAGGCCAAACTGACCTTGAACAACGGGTGGATGATCTTGAAAGTCTTTTGGTAAGATTAGAAAAGAATGATTCTACGTTATCGGAGTCTCAAACGGATCAATTAAGTAGGATAAAAGGAGAATTGGAATTGCTAAACAGTTCTGATGACCTGAACCAGAGCCTGTCTTCATTTGCCAAGAGGGAACGTTTAACCGAAATCGTACAGCGTAACGCGCTTTATACAGATATAAAGCCGAAAGAAGCTGAACCAATCGGAATTGATTTAGAGGGGATTATTAATAATCCGAAATCAGAAAGTAATCTGATTCTTGAGAAGGGTGATGTTTTGATCATTCCAAAAAAGCAAGAGACTGTACGTATGCGGGGTCGCCTGCTTTACCCGACAACCGTAAGGCATCAAAATGGGAAATCTGTAAAATATTATGTGAACAAAGCTGGCGGTTTTGATACTAGAGCGAAAAAAGGTGGAATCTATGTGATTTACGCTAACGGTGATGTAGCTAGGACAAAGAAATTTTTATTTTTTAGAAATTTCCCAAAAGTAGAAACTGGTGCAGAAATTATTGTTCCTGCAAAAGCCCCAAAATCACCTTTCCGTGCAGCGGAGTTAATAGGAATAACTACTGGTTTGGCGACTTTGGCGCTTTTGATCAGCCAAATTAATACTAAATAGATTTGATGGAAGAGGACAAATCTTATATCGAAGAGCAGCCAGTTTCGTTAGCTGGTCTGATTATTAACATTAAGTCTTGGATGACTTCTATGCTGAAATCATGGAGAATGATTTTCATAGGCGCATTTTTAATTGGGGGACTGTACTTTACCTACCAAACGTTAAGAAAGATCAATTATACCGCTGAAACAAGGTTCGTTCTTGAGACCGATAGCGCAGGAGGCTTAGGAGATATTTCTTCTCTGGCAAATTTAGCAGGGATGAACTTGGGTGCTATATCTGGAGGCAGTACTCTTTTTCAATTAGACAATATTGTTGAATTGTATAGGTCTTATACAATGATGAAGAAAACACTTTTAACAGAAAGAAATTCGGACTTTGGGAGTGAAAGATTAATAACTTGGTATGGAAGAGAGCATAAGGTATTAGAGAAATGGAATAATTTAGGGATAAATTTTGAAATACCAGAAACGCAAATGATAGTGCGTCATGATAGTTTGCTTAAAGAGGTCGTTGAAGATATTCTCGAAAAAAGCCTTGATGTTTCAAAACCCAGTAGAAAATTGAGTATTCTGAGAGTTGCTTATAGCGCAAATGATGAGAAGTTTGCTAAGGCTTTTAATGAAGTTTTAGTAACGCATGTGAATGACTTTTATTTTAAAGTGAAAACACAGAAAACGGGTGAAAATTTAAGGGTGTTGTCCTTTCAATCTGATAGTGTCAAAAAAGTGCTTGACAAAGTGCTTCTAGATTTAGCGATTTTTGAAGAGCAGAATCCCAACCTGAATCCATTACGGGCACAAGCTTTAGTTCCGAGGCAAAAGATACAAATCGACCTGCAAGCTTCTTCAGCAGTTTATCAAGAATTGGTTAAAAATCTTGAAATTGCCAAAGTAGCCCACAGGAACAATTCACCTTTGATCCAAATTATTGACGCTCCCGTTTTACCATTGGATGATGATAGAATGAAATGGTACAAAGCTTTGGTGTTCGGATTGATTCTTGGGGGTGTATTGATGATTGGATATTTAACTTTAAAAGGGATGTATCAATCAATTATGGGTGAGCAAAAGTCTGCAAAATTGATTTGAGCGCACTAATTAATTTTTTCGAAAAATGTCGGCCCTATAATTAGGGCTTTTTTTATTTAAATTAGAGATAATTATAAACCTAAAGACCATAGCCAAAAACACTTCACTGGTGAATTTTTTTCACCTTTCTTTGAATCAAGGAATCAACGTGATTGTAGCTTTAGTCGTTACAAAATTACTTTTTCAGAAATTAGGGGAAGATCAGTACGGTCTAATGAATTTAGGATTTTCTGTGGTGATGATGATGAGCATAATGGTTAGCTATGGTTTTAATTTAAATGGCCCTAAGCAATTGGCATTGTTGATCAAGGATACTAATGCTCAATCTAGGCTGATCAATGAAATTATAGTTACTAGGGTTTTATTGTCATTTTTAATGTCTTTAAGCATTTTAATCGCTGTTTTTGTATTTGATCTATTTCCAAACTATGCTTCTATATTGGTTTTATCTTTAACATTGTTATTAAGTGAGGCGTTTTATCCCATGTTCATACTTCAGGGTTTTGACAAATTATCAATGCTTTCAAAAGCGAATGCGTTTGCCAAACTTTCCTATTTGCTTGCAATTTTAATAATAATAAAGTCATCTGAAGATGTGATTTGGGTGAATTTCTTGTTTGGTGCTGCTGCATTATTATCAAATTTTGGATTGCTTTTATATATCTATCATAAATGGGAACTTGAATTCTACTTTGTAAGTCTTAAAAGTATCCTGCGACGGATAAGAGTAAATTTTCAATATTTTATTTCAACTATTGCAGGTCATATTTCTGTACATGGAGGATATATTATTCTGAGTAATTTTATTAATGATATTGAATTAGGTAGGTACGCTCTTGCACAAAAAATTGCCTTTTTATTAAGAATGATTCCAGTTTTCCTTACGCAATCAATTCTTCAACATGCCTCAAGGCTTTATGCTGAGGACAAAAATGAATTTAAACATTATTTAAAGAGGGCATACCATAATGGCTTATTCTTGACATTTGGAGTGGGTGTCTTATTTGCCATAACTTCAACTTGGGTAATTAAAATTGTAGGGGGTGAATTCGTTGAATATAGTGCAGGTATATTAAGAATACTTTGTTTTATACCCTTTTTTGGTATGTTGAATGTGTCAAATATGATTTTAATCCTTGTTAACGAAAAGAAAGAAATTCTTGCAAAAGCCACATGGATTACAGCTTTCATTATGCTAGTAATGAGTGGGTTAGGCAGTTTTTATTATGGTGGCTATGGTTTGGCCATCGCCTTGTTAATTACCGAATTGGTTAATTTCTTTATCCATTCCTATTATACTAAATTTGACAGGAGATCTTTAGGTCCAATTCTATCAAAATAATTCTTATTAAAGTCTTGCTCGTTCCGTAAAGCATGTGAAATTTGTAAAATAATAATTGTTCAATGAATAAGAGTGTACTCATTACGGGAGTTGCTGGATTAATCGGCAGCAGACTAGCTGACTGGATTTTAGACAATCAGTCGGAATACCAAGTTATAGGTGTAGATAATTTAAGTGGAGGATATGAATCTAATGTAGATGATCGAGTAATCTTTTATAAAGTTGATTGTGCTTCAAAGGAGTTAAGAGATATATTTAGTAAATATCGACCAGCGTATGTTTTCCATTTTGCAGCATATGCGGCTGAAGGGCTATCTCCATTTATTCGGACTTATAATTATCAAAATAATCTTGTTGCTACAGCAAATGTGGTGAATGAATGTATTCGCTTTGAAGTGGAGCGTTTGGTTTTCACAAGCTCTATGGCAGTCTATGGCAAAGGGAATCCACCTTTCGATGAATCGCACCAACCTGCCCCTATTGACCCCTATGGAGTCGCTAAGTATGCTTGTGAAATGGACATACAAATTGCTGGTGATCAGCATGGTTTGGATTGGTGTATTATCCGCCCTCATAATGTTTATGGAATTAAACAAAACATATGGGATACTTACAGGAATGTATTGGGCATTTGGATGTTTCAATTCATGAATAATGAACCGATGACAATTTTTGGTGATGGTAGTCAAAAACGAGCTTTTAGTTTTATTGATGATTATTTAGAGCCATTTTGGAATGCAGCGATTGCTCCTAAAGCTTCAAAAGAGGTGATTAATTTAGGTTCAGCAATTGAATATTCAATTCTTGAAGCATGTAATATGCTTAAAAAAGTGATTGGAGCTGGGGAAGTGTCATTTAAAGAACAACGTCATGAGGTTAAGAATGCTCACCCTACTTGGCAAAAATCTGTAGCATTATTGGGTTTTGAAGATAAAACGGATTTGAGGTCGGGTCTTGAAATAATGTGGAAATGGGCCAAAGAACAACCAAATCGAGAAAGATTTTTTTGGTCGGAATATGAATTGGATAATGGACTGTATGGATTTTGGAAAAATAAAACTGAAGCTAAATCAGAGTTGACGGAGTCTTAATAATCTTTATCTTTATTTATGAGCCCTTCTGTAGCAATAATTGTTGTCAATTGGAATAGCTACGCAGATACAAGTCAGTGCCTTGACTCACTGAAATTATTAGAATATCGCAATTTTGCTACTATTGTTGTTGATAATGGTTCGGAAGATGGTTCAGGTCAGAATTTAAAAAGGGATTTCTCTGAAATTATTTTTCTTAAGAATGACAAAAACCTTGGTTTTACTGGAGGTAACAATACAGGCATTCGATATGCCCTGAAGAACAGTTATGAATACATATTGCTATTGAATAATGATACGATTGTCACAGAGTTATTTTTATCGCTTCTAGTAAAATCAATTGAGAATGATCCTTTAATAGGAGCCATTCAACCTAAAATAATGTTCAACCAAAATCGAAATATAATTTGGAATGCCGGAGGTATCTTTAATTCGTTTTTAACGAAAACCAGTACTATTGGTGAAAATCAAATTGATGTGGGTCAATTTGACAAATCATCTGAGACAGATTGGATTACAGGTTGTTGTTTTTTAGTTCGATCAAGTGTAATCAAAGAAATTGGCCTACTTGATCAGAGGTTTTTTATTTATCATGAAGACGTAGATTGGTCTTTTAAAATAAAGCAAAAGGGTCTAATTATGTTCTATGAACCTAGTTCAGTTATTTATCATGAAACAGGAATGTCTGATAAAAATCATGGCACTCACAGCGAGGGGAATGTTTCTCCTTTTTCTCATTACATGGGAGTCAAAAATCATCTTTTTTTAGTTCGCAGGTACGCAAAAGGTATAGACCTAATTGGGTCCTGGATGTATCAGTTTGTAAAACTTTCAGGGTATCTTGTTTATTTTGTTTTGAGAGGTAGATTTAAGAAGTTCAATTTTGTTTTAAAAGGAATTCGAGACGGATTAACTAAATGATATTTATTTCTATCAGTCTTTTAATTATATATTTTTTCTTTTTTGGCTATTGTTTGAATGGTGTCTTAAAAGGCAATTTATATTATGTGCTTTTATATTCGATACTGTTTTTCCCTGTATATACTGTTTTTTTGGCTTTAGTTTTTAACGGAATGGAGTCTTCTTTCCTGAATAGTATTCTTCAATATTCGAAGGAATTATTAATTTTTTCTGCTGTTGGAATAATTTTATTTGGTAAGAAAGAACTATCCAGACTATCATGGAGTATTTCATTACTGGATTGGTGTTTCATTGGATTCATCGGAATTTCATTTATCTATCTTGTCTTGCCTATTGGTGAAGCAGCCTTTTTGAATAAGGCTATTTATTTCAAAAACATCTTACTAATTGGTATTTTTTATTCTTTTGGAAGAAATGTTAAAATTACTAATTCGCAATGGTCTTTATTATTTAAAATCATTTTTGGAATAACTTTTTTGGCATGTTTAACTGTTGTATTTGAAAAGTTGACAGGCATACATTTCCATAGTTTAATTGGATATGCGAAATATAATCAAGCAATAAAAGAAATTGATCCTGTTGGAATTTTTGGATTGACGTGGACTTTTGAAGCACAAGGAGGACAAGCTAGGTTCGGTTCTTTTTTTTCTAATCCATTGGAATTTTCAGCTTCAATGTTGATCGGAGTTGCTGGTGGAATTATTTATTTACTATCTGTTAGGCATAAATCCAATCAGACAAAATACTTATTTGTAATTTTTTGTGCCTTTTTTTGTGTCTCATTAGCGTATTCGCGTGCAACGTTTGTGGCTTTTTTTATGATGATAATTTTCATGGCTTTTTTGTTAAGGTATTATAAAATTTTAGTCATTGCATTTACTTCATTTCTACTGATAGCTATTTATATTATTTCTTTTGCCCCCGATGATGTCAAATATTTTGTTGAGGACACTATTAAATTTGAAAATTCATCGAGTTTGACCCATCTGGTTGAATGGGCTGAAGGACTTGAAAGCATGTTGTCTAATCCCCAAGGAATTGGATTGGCAACTAGTGGTAATGCTGGTGGTGTTGAAAAAGATCTACAAGTTGGAGGTGAAAACCAATATTTAATATATGGTGTTCAATTGGGATTTTTAGGGCTATTATTTTACTTAGGGATGTTAATGATAGGAATAAGAAATTCATGGAAAGCATTTAATATGTCAAAGATTAGAGTGGAAGCTATAATTCCCTTTGTTGCTGCATCTGTTAAATTTGGAATGTTACTGCCTCTTTTTACGGCAAATGGAGAGGCTTATTTGTATATAGCACTTGTTTCTTGGTGGCTTATAGGCTATTCAGAGAGTCTTTTTCAAAGTTTGAAAAAAGCTATGTTGAGAGACCAAAGAAAGGGTGAAATGAGCATAAGGTAATAATGAAGAGTAAACCCAGAGTCCTTATTGATACTTTTCACCTGTCAAATGCACTTACTGGCATTCGAACTTATACAACACAACTATGTTCCGGAATTGAAAAACGAAAATTTGAAGAAGTTGACTATTTAATTTATCCAAACTGGAATTGGCTCAACCAGACTATGGTGTTACGAGGAAAAGTCAATGTTTTGAAGAAAATATTAAATCATCTTCTCTATTTTTTATGGAAACAACTGTGTTTGCCGTATTTGATTTTATTCAAACGTATAGATCTAATAGTTTCACCAGATTATCTCTTGCCTTTTATTAAATTCAATTCTAAAAGTATCGCTGTCTTTCATGATACGTTTTATTGGGAATTAAAAGAAAACTATAACCCACTTTGGCGCAGTTACTTTCTTAAATCAGTGAGAATTGGCTTAAACAAAAATACTGGTATTGTTGTCACTTCAAGTTTCATTAGGAATAAAGTAAAGGAAAAATTGGGTGGGAATTATGAGATATCAATTGTTTATCAGTCTCCTAAAATGTTAGCTACAGTATCTAATAAATTATTAAATTTTGAAAAGATTGGGATACCAGAAAACGCAAATTATTTTTTGCACGTAGGTGTTATGGATAAAAGAAAGAACCTTGGAGTCTTAATATCCGCATTTAGGAAAGTTTGTGAAGATGAGTTTTTTAAAGATTATTATTTAGTTCTAATTGGCTCACGAGCAGTAACTTGGTTTCATGATGATTTTGTAAACATTAATAAACTTATTAAACGTTACAAGATGCAAGGCAAGATAATTATGCCAGGCTTCGTTTCGGATGCTGATTTAAGTTTAATTTACCAAAAGGCATTTGCTTATGTTTTTCCATCTAAAGAGGAAGGTTTTGGCATACCAGTATTAGAAGCAATGAAATCAAATATTCCAGTTGTTGTTTCAAATCAAGCAGCCTTGGTGGAAGTTGCAGGAGATGCAGCATTGATTTTCGAATTGAATAATACCGAGACTTTATCTGAACAGATGATTAGATTGAAAAGTTTTGAGTTGCGAAAGAGCTTAGTAGCAAAGGGTAAGTTAAGAGTACAAAAATTTACTCAAAGTGCATTCGTAAATGGGTTTCATAAAGTTGTAATGGAAAAAATAGGTGTTGAATGAAAATTATTCAAGTGCATAACCGATATCAAAATCTTACTGGAGATGATGCGGTTGTTCAAGAAGAGTATAACCTTTTAAGGAGCAAAGGTCATGAGGTGGTTCAGTTTACTAAATCAAATGTTGATCTTAAATCGTCATCTTGGATTAATAAAGCGCAAATCGCAAAGAATTTAAAATCCTCAAACGTAATAAAAATAGAATTTAGAGAATTATTAAGAAGTAAAAGACCAGACGTGGTGCATATTCATAATGTATTCCCACTTATTACACCTGTTGTTTTTGAAGTCTGTCGGGAGTATCGAATCCCGACTGTTTTTACGCTGCATAACTTTCGATTGCTTTGTGTGAATACTTTGTTTTATAGAGATGGAAAAATATGCGAAGACTGTCTGTCAAAAAACTTTATGCATGGTATCAAACACAAATGTTATAATAATTCATATCTGCAAAGTTTTTTAATGGCAAATGCCATTAATTCACATAAGAAAAAAGGAACTTGGACAAATGATGTAAACTCGTTCATTTGTCTTTCGGAATTCGCAAAAATCAAATTTATAAGGGGGGGATTACCAAAACATAAGTTAGTAGTTAAGCCGAATTTTGTGGCAGAGACAAAATTCCCATTAAGTTATAAGGATTACTTTTTATATGCTGGAAAATTGGAAGAGCAAAAAGGGTTGTATGATTTTATAGAGTTAGCTAGAAGCACGAAATCCATAAAATACAAAGTGGTGGGCTTTTGTCCATACCCCAATTTGCTCGAAGATATTCCGAATGTGGAATACCAAGGAGAATTGGAGCGTGATAAATTATTGGAATTAATGAGCGAATGCCGTGCTGTGCTTTTTTTATCTAGAATGTACGAAGGCATGCCTATGACTATCTTAGAAGCCTTTGCTAGTAAAAAGGCTGTAATAGGAAGAAATTTAGGAGCAATGGCTGAAATGATAAACCATGGTAGTAATGGAATGTTTTATAAGGAAGCCGCAGAATTAAAGGAAGCAGTTAAGAAATTGTCAAATTGTGAGACTGCTAAAGAAATGGGTACTGCTGCCTTTTCCTCATTTCAAAAGAAGTATTCGTCTGATATGGCATATAATAATCTGCTAAAAATATATCAATCTATTTTGTAGAATTATTTTGAACACTTCATACAGAACATATAAATTATTTACTCCCAATTATGCGAATGTTGACTATCAGAGCGCTTCTGACATTATAATTGAGCATGCCGAAATTAGAAAAAGTTTTGGAGTTTCAGCTTTAGCAGTCCATGGATTAATGGAAAGTCTGAAAGATACCGCCTTGGGAAATAAAATTAACAAGATAGATCTTATTGTACCAGACGGACAACCAGTGAAATGGGCTTTGAATGGCTTCTATAGACTTGGAATGAAAGACAGGGTTTACGGCCCAGAACTTACTTTACATGTGCTGGAAAAAGCTAATTTAAAAAGGTTAAATGTTTTTCTTTATGGAAGCACCGAATCTACATTGATGAAATTTAAGTCATTCATAAATACGAAATACCCTAACGTAATAATTTGTGGACTCCACGTTGATAGGTTCAGAGAGGCTTCGAATGAAGAAGATAATGAAGACATAATGAATATTAATGAAAGTGGTGCAAATATAGTATTAGTAGGCAGGGGATGCCCTAGACAAGAGCATTGGGTGGCAAATCATAAGAATCAGATAAATGCTGTTATGATGGCTGTTGGAGCTGCGTTTGATTTTCATGCTGGCAATTTAAAACAAGCACCTAATTGGATGCAAAAGAATGGCTTGGAATGGTTATACAGATTGACCCAAGAACCAAAAAGATTGGCTCGTAGATATTTAGTGACAAATACACTTTTTATCTTTAAGTTTTTAAAACATAAAATTCTGCTTAGGCGCCCGTATTAATTGGCCTCAATTCTGATTTAATAATATGAATAGATTAATTGTAACTGGAGCTGCTGGTTTAATTGGTAGTGAAGTAGTAAGTTTTTTTGCAAAAAAGGGCTGGGAAATTGTAGGAATTGACAACAACATGCGTGCTGATTTTTTCGGTAAAGGTGGGGATACGAGTTGGAATACTACAAGATTGAAGGAGACTTTCACCAATTATACCCATTATTCAGTTGATATAAGGCATAGGGAAAAAGTAATAGAATTTATTGGGGAAATTAAACCCAGCGCAATTGTTCATGCGGCAGCACAACCAAGCCATGATTTGGCGGCATCAAGGCCTTTTGATGACTTTGATGTGAATGCAGTAGGTACATTGAATTTATTAGAGGGCCTAAGGCAATTTTCAACTGATGTTCCTTTTATTCATATGTCAACAAATAAAGTATATGGAGATGCTCCAAATAGTTTAAATTTGGTAGAGCAGAATACTCGATGGGACTATGCGGATAAAAATTTTTATAAGGGTATCCAAGAATCGTTTACCATAGACCAATCTAAGCACTCCATATTCGGGGCATCGAAGGTAGCAGCTGATGTGATGGTGCAGGAATATGGGAGGTATTTTAGTATGCCGACCGCATGTCTACGTGGTGGTTGTTTAACAGGTCCTAATCACACAGGAGTTGAGTTGCATGGATTTTTAAGTTATTTGATCAAGTGCAATTTAACTGAAAAGGAGTACACAATATTTGGGTATAAAGGAAAACAAGTAAGAGATAATATTCACTCTTATGATGTGGCTAGGTTTATAGAAGAGTTTATTGAAGAACCTAGAATTGCCGAGGTTTATAATATTGGAGGAGGAAGAAATAATTCAATTTCAATACTCGAGGCATTTGATTTAATTTCGGACATCTCAGGCAAAGAAATGAGATATAAATATTCAGAACAGCACAGGTCTGGTGATCATATCTGTTATATCTCCGATCTATCAAAAATGAGAGCTCATTTCCCCAATTGGAACATCACGAAAAATTTAAATGTCACTTTTGAGGAAATATACTTATCATGGATAAATCGAAACAAGCTTGGTTAAAAAATCAGAAGCTATATGCTAATTTTAGATCTATATTAAAGTTATTAACATTTATATCTGAGTCTATATTAGCAGGAACTCCACTGGGATCAATAAATGATTCCCATTGATAGTTTAATGATCTGGTATACATTATTGAACTGCTCAAAAGAAGTTTTTTGAACTGCCAATCAAAGTATCCGGTGATATTATAATCTACCCAATATCGAGTAAAGTCACCTGAATTTTGGAATGCATGATTTAGAAAATCATTATTATGAACATATCGCTCAATAGAGCCTCCAATTCTTTTGTAACCTTCAATCCAAGATACTTCTAAATACTGCGCATTGCCACCAGCGCCAAGCCCAGAGCCTAAAACTTCCCCATTATTCGTAAAACCATGCCGAACTTTTTCATGTATATACCAACTTTTAGCGTCTCTTAATAACCTAGATTCTGTTTGAGACATTTGTGTCCATTCAAAATTAAATTTGTAAAAGGCATTCGGTTTTTTTGTTTCAAATAGTTTATTGATCCCAACTGTAAGTGCTCTTGAATGGTCTGTATCAACAAATAAGTCTCTAAAATTTACTGAAGCATCATTTTTAGCAAACTCAAAATAGAACTCCGCTTTAGAGTCGTACCACACCCATCGTCCAAATATTCCGGCAGCTTGATCTCGATCAATTTCGTTACGGGTTACGTTATTGTCATTTTTTCTAAAAAGATTTGAAAAAGCAGGAAAATAATCATTAGTGGCTTTAACATTTTCAGAATATTGTTGGACCCACCTTGTGAACCCAAGTGAGAGTCCCTTTACCCATTTAGGAGAATAAGAAAATGAAATTCCTTGAAAATACCGCCAATCATCTTTTTTAGGAACATATAAAGTTTTTCCGCGGAAAGGTACATCAGTGGCAGGTGGCTTAAATCCGGAAGCTTCGAGTTTTCCTGTTACAAATGATCCTTCGAAACTTCCAACCACTGTTTTTATGGCTTGTTGCGTGTTTAAGGTAATGTGAGCGAAACCTTGTGCATTATTGCTCATCATGATACTATTTCTAATAGAAGGTCCCCACCAGATGTTTTCCGTTGATAGGCCTAGAGAAATACCCCATTTATTTAACCTTAAGCTAGATTGTCCTAAATTAATTTTTGTATATGTATCTGAACCATACCGTTCTGGTTCATCTATTCTGTTGAACCAAATGTACCTGACCTGCCATGTATCTTCATAATGCCTCGGTTTCATAGGAAATCCTTGGTAATCCTTGTTTTCAGCCCAAATAAACTCAGGTTTAATCTGAATTGATAAAGGGCCCAATTCTGTATAAACCCCCGCACTTGTAAGAGTCTGAATTCCTCTTGAACGTATCATTGCCCCATCATTTCTACTATCCGGGTGGTTATGATCATAGGCGAGCCTGAATTCTACAGGAAGGATTCTAACAAACCCCTTTTTCTTTAAGAAGTATTTTTTTTCTCCAAAATAATCATTTGGATTAAAAACTGTAGAATCCACATTAATTCCATTTACCCCTAAGTTGATAGGTCTATAATTGAAGGAAAAGGCACTATCAATTCGCCCCAATAATTGTTGATTTCTTAGGAAATCTTGGATAACGGGTGTTCCGACGGGAATGGTTTGTCCAGCTGATTTCAGACAAAATAGTACAAGAATTAGGAAGAATAGATATCGAATCATTAATCTATTGTTAATACTTTAATTTTTAAATTATCTAAAGACCAACTTTCATCACAGAGAGGATCAAACGTATCAGTTTGAATAAGCCTGTCATAAAAATGAATAATAGAGTTTAATCTACTATGTGGAAATATTTTGGTTATTTTATATAATGAAGTACCCGTTGGGTTGGTCTCCCATATACAATGACCTGGTAACTGTACTGAAGTAGCATCCTGCCTTGCTTCATTTGGAAAAGGAAAGCTGTGTGGATAAGATTGGCTATAGCAATATCCAGGAATACATAATCCATTTGAGAATGTCGTTTCAAAATAGATTTTTTCAGTTGCTTTGAGATTTTCATTTAGATCAAATTCCATTATCCAAGCATCATGGTCTTTTCCCTGTGGATTTAATTCGTTCGTATTTCCATCCCAAGAATCGTGGATATATAAATCGAAGGAGACTTGAATATAATTGTGCTCTGGAATATTTTCTAAACGCAATTGAAACCCTTTATTATTAAAATTACCCATTACTTTACTACCGTTAAATTCTGAAATATAAACTCCAGAGATTCCGGTAAAATCGTTCGATTCAAAATCGTTGAAATAAATATCTACCTCTTTAACTATTACATTATTTGAACAACCAGCAAATATTATCGCTATAAAGATGGCTCCAATTTGGAGTGTTTTTTTTAATATGAAAGACCAGAATTTAGAACTCATTCAGATAATTAAACGGCAAATTTACAGATAATTACATTGATGCAAGAACTATCATTATAAAATTGACAGTGAATATTGTCGTTCAATACCAATTTCAAGTTTAATAAATCTAAAATGTGATTTAAAGGATGTTAAAGGAGGTTTTAAACGAATTGATTATTACTTTTACAAATTGTAAATTTTCTTAGTTTGATTTATATTGAATTAAGGTTTTAAATAATGACAAAAAGATTTAATAATTATTTTCCATCACTCTTTATTTTTGGAGAGGTAATTGTAATTGCAACTATTTATATTTTTGCGGCCATTGTTGCAGATAGGAAAGTTGAATTTGAAGAATTTGACATTTATGCATTTACAATTTATCTCTCAGTTTGGCCTATTATTTCATTTTTAAATAAGGATTATAAAATAGGCAGGGCGGTGAGCTATTATACAACCTTAAAAAGGGCGTTTGCAAGTGTATTCATCTTTATTTCATTGATTTCATTGTTTTGGCTCTTTTCTGCAACTGAGGCATTGAATAGACACTTTTTAGTTACCCTCATAATTTTGCTGTTTTTGTGGGTAACAATTTATCGCGTTTCCGTACATCTTGTATTAGATAAGTACAGGGCTGTTGGTGGTAATGTGAGGTATGCTGTGATTATTGGCTATGACAAACTAGGCTTTAACCTTTTTAACGTATTAAAAAGGAAGACCCATTATGGAATTCATTGTGAGGGCATATTTGGTGAAACAGCTGCTCCTGATGAGAGGTATCCGGGATTAGGTGATTATGATGAATTTTTGAAATCTGACTTGTCAAATCTTGATTTTATTTATGTTAGTGAAAGGGTACCAAAAGTTATCTTAACTAAAATTATTGCTATTGCTGATAGCAACTTAAAGAAAGTGAAGCTGCTGCCTGAAATCAAAACAGACGCCCTTAAAAGCTTTGTACTTAGAAGATTTGATAATGTTCCTGTAATTGATATTAATAAAATCCCTTTGGATTTGACAATGAATAAGGTCATCAAGAGAATTTTTGATATTACCTTTTCTCTAATGGTATTAATAGGGATTATGAGTTGGATGTATCCTTTGTTTGCCTTAATCATAAAGTTGGAATCCAAAGGACCAGTATTGTTTCGTCAGTTAAGACACGGTGAAGGAGGCGCTAAGTTTGTGTGCCATAAATTCCGTACAATGGTTTTGAATGATGAGTCGGATAAAATGTGGGCTTCTAAAAATGATCCTAGGGTTACAAAATTTGGCGCATTTTTAAGGAGAACCAGTTTAGATGAATTTCCGCAATTCGTAAATGTTTTATTTAACTCTATGTCAATTGTTGGCCCAAGACCACATCCAATTTCTTTGAATGAGACATATGAGCGTAAAATTGAGAAATTTGCCAAAAGACATGCTTCGAAGCCAGGTGTTACCGGTTTAGCACAGGCTATGGGTCATAGGGGTGAAATTAAGGAGTACCATCACATGAGTTCTAGGGTTAAATTGGATAGGTTTTACCTTCAAAACTGGTCTTTTCTTTTAGACATAAAGATTATTTTATTGACAATTTTTTCTGTTCTGAAGGGAACTGAAAATGCATACTAATGTATTTTTACTTTATTAATTCTGTTTAAATTTCTTCTTAACTTCCTAATAAATTTCTGTTTTAGAAATGTTATATAAAGCTTGTCGGCGGTTTAATGTTTTTTGCGTGGTGTCAATGTGCTTGATATTGTCTACTGAATCAATGGCTCAAATTGATTCAGCCAAATGGGAAATTGAACTAGGTGCGGTTATTAGCTCGGAGGAAAACCTTCCTTTTTATCTACATTCTAATGTTGGCGGTATTTATGACTATGATTTTAATGGAGCCTATTTAAGAGGAAATTTTTCAGATCAATTTCTTAAAAAGGAAAAATCATATTTTGAATATGGACTTGAAGCTTATTTGTTGAATCAATCGCCGATTTTTCAAATTCAGGAAGCTTATCTAGAGTATAATCGGGGCCCGCTAACATTTGTGGGCGGGCTTCAGGGACCATGGCGGACTGAAATGGATATGATTTCAACAGGAGAATTCGGTATTTCAAATAATGCTAGACCTTTCCCTAAAGTGGGTGTATACATGTATGATTATTGGAGGTTACCAGTATTAAACGAACTACTGGCTATCAAGGGATCTTTTTTTCATGGCTGGCTCGAAAAGGACCGTTATATAGAGCGACCATGGGTGCATGGTAAAACACTTTATATCAAAATAGGTCGTGAAAAACTTTCGTTCACCGGGGGGTTGAATCATTACGCGCAATGGGCAGGAACCTTTGTGCCACTTGACGATGACTTACCAGATGATTGGGCCGCTTTTTGGGATGTATTCATCGGGAACGGACAAGAAGATGTTTCGGGAGGTGAAGGAAATGGGTTAGGAAATCATTTGGGATACTGGGAATTCATCCTTAAAGTTAAAGTGGGAAGCGCTGATGTAGAATTATTTAATCAGAGTTCTTTCGAGGATGGAAGAAGTTCGCAATTTTGGAGTTTTGAAAATGAGATAGACCGTTTATGGGGAGTTAAGATAGACCTTAAGGAGGATGTGTTTTTAGGCATACAAAAAATAAGCTTAAATTATACTTCGACTAGCCGTCAAGGAGGCCCGGGTTTACCCGACGAAACCCCCAAAGGGGTTAATAATTATGGTTACGGTTTTGGAGGGAGAGACGATAATTATAATAATTGGCTGTATCGTAACGGATGGACATATAAAGACAGGGTAATTGGGAGTCCTTTATTTATTGACAGGTCACTTGGGGAATTTTATTTTGATGATTTCAGGGATTATGGTGTATCAATTATCAATAACAGAATTCAATCATTGAATTTGGGATTGGCCGGGCGCATTAAAAGTGTTGATTTCAAATTTGCTACGACATTGACTAAAAATTTCGGTACTTATGCGGGGCTATATGAAGGTCGTTTCAAATGGGAAGGCATACAGACTGATCCGAACTTTGAATATATATTTAAAACGCCTCTCCATCAGACTTATTTCATGCTAGAACTGAAGAATAGGCCATTTAAGAGAAACCAGAATATTGCAGCGATGTTAAAAATTGGGTTTGATACTGGTGAAATCACCAATAATTTTGGAATGCAATTGGGCTTCTCCTACTCCGGGTTTATGAGCCAATCTAAGCGTAAGAATTAAAAGTTAATTATTACTCATATTCTAATTTTTATACTGCTCAAAATTCTTATGATCCTTTGCGTAAAGTTGTGACTCTGGAAGAGACTTGAAATAATCATAAGTGATTTTCAGGCCTTCTGCCCTTGAAACTTTAGGTTCCCAGCCAAGTATTTCTTTAGCCTTAGTAATATTTGGCTTACGTTTCATTGGATCATCAGTTGGTAAATTTTTATAGATAACTTTTTGACTTGTCCCAGTCAATTTAATTATCTCCTCTGCGAACTGAGAAATTGTTATTTCATCTGGATTACCAATATTCACAGGCTGGGCATAATCCGACATTAATAACCTATAAATCCCCTCTACTTGATCAGCAACATAACAAAATGAACGTGTTTGTGAGCCGTCACCAAAAATAGTCAAATCTTCTCCGCGTAAGGCTTGGCCTATAAATGCAGGAAGCACTCGCCCATCGTTTAATCGCATTCTTGGTCCGTAGGTGTTAAAAATCCTTACAATTCTAGTTTCTAATTGGTGGTATGTGTGATAGGCCATTGTGATTGCCTCCTGAAACCGCTTGGCTTCATCATAAACACCACGGGGACCTACTGGATTTACATTTCCATAGTACTCCTCTGTTTGTGGATGCACCAATGGATCTCCATAAACCTCAGAAGTTGAAGCAATCAACATTCTCGCTCCTTTCACTCTTGCTAACCCCAAAAGGTTATGAGTACCTAGAGATCCGACTTTTAATGTTTGGATTGGAATTTTGAGGTAGTCAATAGGGCTCGCTGGAGATGCAAAATGAAGTATATAATCTAATTCACCGGGAACGTGTACAAATTTTGAGATATCATGATGATAGAATTCAAAATTCTCTAAAGGCATTAGATGTTCAATATTTGATATATGGCCTGTTATCAGGTTATCCATTCCCAAAACATGAAATCCTTCTTTTATAAACCGATCACATAAATGTGACCCTAGAAATCCTGCCGCTCCTGTGATTAATATTCTTTTATTACTCATAATTATTTGATTCCGATTCCATAATATTTGAAACCATGACCTTCTAGCTCTTCTTTATTGTAAATGTTGCGCCCATCAAAGACTACTTTATTATTGAGTAATTTCCCTATGACATCAAGATTAGGAATTCTGAATTCAGACCATTCTGTCACGACCAAGAGACCGTCTGCATCAATAAGAGCATTGTACTCATCCTTAGAGTAAGTGACTGTTTCACCTAATTGGTGTTTGGCCTCCTCCATAGCAACTGGATCATAAGCCTTAATTTTTGCACCTCTAGCCAAGAGTGCTTTAATGATTACTACAGCAGGGGCTTCTCGCATATCATCCGTTTTTGGTTTAAAGGCTAAGCCCCAAACTGCAAAGGTTAGTCCCGAAAGGTCTTCTCCAAATTGTGAAACGACCTTATTTACTAAAACTGATTTTTGCTTTTCGTTCACTACTTCAACAGATTTAAGTACCTCCATTGAATACCCATTGTCTTCAGCTGTTCTTATTAATGCCTTAACATCTTTTGGAAAACATGAGCCACCGTACCCGACACCTGGATAAATAAACTTGTTTCCAATTCTATTATCACTTCCTATTCCTTTACGCACCATGTTTACATCCGCTCCCATGATTTCACAAAGATTTGCGATATCGTTCATGAATGAGATCTTAGTAGCCAACATAGAATTTGCCGCGTACTTTGTCATTTCTGCTGAAGGGATATCCATAAAAATAGTTGGATGACCATTTAAAAGAAAAGGCTTATAAAGTCTTTCCATGATGTCCTTTGCTGAATCAGAATCAATACCCACCACAATTCTATCTGGTTTTAAGAAATCCTGAATTGCCGCCCCTTCTTTTAAGAATTCTGGGTTCGATGCGACATCAAAAGATAAATCTGATTTTCTCTTGTCTAACTCTTCTTTTACAGCATTTTTAACTTGTAAAGAAGTGCCGACAGGAACTGTACTCTTTGTAACTACCACCATATGATTATTCATATGATGTCCAATTTCTCTCGCTACTCCAGTTACATATTTTAGATCAGCACTTCCATCTTCACCAGGGGGGGTTCCAACAGCAATAAATGCAGCTTCACATTCTTGAATACTTGAGGCTAGGTCCGTAGAAAAATGTAATCTTCCTTTATCATAATTTCTTTTAACCAAAGGTTCAAGTCCGGGCTCATAGATTGGCATAATTCCTTCTTTCAATCCTTCAATTTTTTTCTGGTCTATGTCAATGCATGTGACATCAATACCTACTTCTGCAAAACAAGCACCAGTCACTAACCCGACATATCCTGTTCCTACAACCGCTACTTTCATTTCTTTTTGTTTTAATGTTTGCTACAATATTAGGAGCTCAGCGAAGATAAGAACTTCACGATAAGTTCAATAACCTGTTTTCTTCGATGAGTGACAAAATACTTACTACGACAGTTTTTGTTGCCAATTCCAGGCATCTTTTAGAGAACCTTCAAGGGTATGCTCAACTTGCCAGGACAAAACGGCTGTTGATTTACTAGCATTAGCATACACTTTTTCAACGTCTCCTTCTCTTCTAGGACCTATCTGGTAATTTAAATTTAAGTGATTAACTTTTTCAAAGGTTTGAATGACCTCTAAAACACTATTTCCTTCACCACTTCCAATATTGATAAAGTCTAAATGACTCCTGTCCATATTGTTCAATACTTCGAGTGATCGGACATGTGCTTTTGCTAAATCTTGGACGTGTATATAATCTCTAATACAGGTACCATCCTTTGTGTCATAATCGTTACCATAAACAGTGATTTTAGACCTGATTCCTGCTGCAGCTTGAGTAATAAAAGGAACAAGATTGTTTGGTACGCCAAGTGGTAATTCACCAATCAATCCACTAGGGTGCGCTCCAATTGGATTAAAATACCTTAACGCAAAGGCCTTAATGTCTTTACCGCTATTATAAGTGTCTTCTATAATCTCTTCGCAGATTTGCTTTGTGTTTCCATACGGAGACTCTGCTTTCTTTTTTGGAGATAACTCAGTTACAGGAAGTTGATCAGGTTGTCCGTAGATAGTGCACGAGGAAGAAAAAACTAGATTTTTTGTGCCATGGGTACTCATTAATTTCAAAAGTAGAATGAGTGAGACAACATTATTATCATAATACTCTAGAGGCTTTTCTACCGACTCACCGACTGCTTTCAAAGCTGCAAAATGAATTACACCATCTATGGCTTCAGAGGAGAATACGTTTTGCATGAACTTTTCATCACGACAATCTCCTTCATAGAGCTTGGTTTCATGACCGAGGAGCTGTTTTAGCCCATTTAAGGTTGATTTTTCAGAATTGGAAAAGTTGTCAACTATAATTGGTGTATGTCCAGCTAGCGTTAACTCTACAACAACATGGGAGCCTATATATCCTGCTCCTCCTGTAACTAGTATATTCATATTCGTAGTATTAATGACAAAAGTATCACGTTAAGCGATAAAATCGTAAAGGACTGCTATTTTTGTACCTTAAATCTATTCGAATGTCAGACAAGGTAGAGAAGATAAAAGAAGAGTTAAGGTTGTTCATTGTGAATAGCAAAGAAGAGTTAGAAGATTTCAGGATTAAGTTTATTAGTAAAAAGAGTGAAATAGGATCCCTTTTTGGTGAAATGAGAAATGTTGCTCCTGAGAACCGTAAATCATTTGGTGAAAAGGTGAATGAATTAAAAGCTTTAGCTCAGAATAAGTTTCAAATTCATATTGCTGCCTTGTCTTCAGGAGAAAATTCTGCTGAGCACCACAACGACTTGACACTACCTCCAGTTAATTCCTCATTCGGATCAATTCACCCTTTAACATCTACCAGATTAAAGTTTATTGAAATTTTCGAAAGAATAGGTTTTAATGTTTCTACAGGACCAGAAATTGAGGACGATTGGCATAATTTTACTGCTTTAAACTTTCCTGAAAATCATCCAGCAAGAGAAATGCAGGATACATTTTTTATAGAGAAAAATCCTGATATAGCTTTACGTACTCACACCTCTTCAGTTCAAGTAAGAGTGATGGAGAATGAAAAACCACCGATTAGAACACTTTCTCCAGGTAGGGTGTTTCGTAACGAGGCGATCTCTGCTAGAGCGCATTGCGTTTTTCATCAAATGGAAGGACTGTATATAGATAAAGGAGTGTCTTTTGCCGACTTAAAACAGACCTTGTATCATTTTGCAAAAGAAATGTTTGATAAGGACACTAAAGTTCGATTCAGACCTTCTTATTTCCCTTTTACGGAGCCGAGTGCCGAGATTGACATATCATGTCAGATTTGTCATGGAGATGGCTGTAACATCTGTAAATACACAGGTTGGGTAGAAATTGGAGGCTCCGGAATGGTTGACCCAAATGTGCTGCTGAATAGTGGGATTGATCCAGAGGAATACACTGGTTTTGCATTTGGAATGGGTATAGAAAGAATTACGATGTTAAGGCACCAAATTACTGATTTGCGGCTATTCACTGAAAATGACATTAGATTTCTCAAGCAATTTTCAACTTTATGACCTTAAATAGCATTCAAAAAATTGGTGTTGTGGGAGCTGGGACGATGGGCCAGGGAATTGCGCAAATATGTGCAATGGCTGGTTTCAGTGTTGTTTTATTTGATGTACAGCATGACGCACTGATTCCAGCTTTAGAGAAAATATCGAAGAATTTAGATAAAGGTATTGATAGGGGTAAAGTAACCTCCTTAGAAAAAGAAAATACGCTCGCAAAAATAGTTGTAAAAGATACTATTGAATCGCTTCAGTGTGATTTAATTATAGAAGCCATAGTCGAAGACTTAGGTGTTAAAAGGGAGTTATTCCTCCAACTCGAGGAAATCAATAGTGAAAATACAATCCTTGCTTCTAACACTTCTTCAATTCCAATAACGAAGATAGCTTCAGTGCTAAAGTTTCCAAATCGTTTTGTTGGGATGCACTTTTTCAATCCGGCACACATCATGAAATTGGTTGAGGTAATATCTGGAGTTGCAACTGACGATAAAACGGCAATGCTTATTTATGAATTAGCATTAAAAATCGGCAAGGTACCTGTGCATGCACAAGATGCACCTGGGTTTATTGTCAATCGAGTAGCACGTAACTACTATGTCGAGGGATTAAAATTACTAGAAGAAGGAGTGGCGGATGTAGAATCCATAGATAAGCTTTTAGAAGCATCTGGATTTAAAATGGGACCATTCCGTTTAATGGATTTAATTGGAGTAGACACCAATTTTTCTGTGACTACATCAATGTTTAATGCATTTCACCAAGACCCTAAATTTAGGCCTTCACGAATCCAGCAACAAAAAGTCGATGCTGGGTATCACGGGAGGAAGTCAGGAAAAGGTTTTTATGATTACGCCTCTTAGAGCAAATCCTCGATTAACTTATCAATAGTAATTCTTTCAGCCTCAGCCTTAAAGTTGCGCACAATTCTATGCCTTAAGATGGGTTTAGCAACTGCCTTAACATTTTCAATGTCAGGTGAATATTTTCCATTTAAAAGGGCATCGCATTTAGCTGCAATAATTAAGTTTTGTGAAGCTCTTGGACCAGCACCCCACTCGATATAATCGTTTGTTGAGCCTGGTGCTTTCGGATTACCAACGCGCGTCTTATGCACTAGCTCAACTGCATACTCAACAACATTATCAGCCACAGGTACTCTCCGTACTAAATGTTGATAGGCCATCACTTCTTCTTTACCGAGTATCTTATGGACAACCTTGTCAACGTCAGTAGTTGTGCTTTTGACAATGCCTACTTCTGATTCGAAAGATGGATATGTCAACTGAATGTCAAATAAGAACCTATCTAATTGGGCTTCAGGCAATGGGTATGTTCCTTCCTGCTCAATTGGGTTTTGAGTAGCTAAGACAAAGAATGGTTTATCTAATAAGTAGCTTTGACCAGCAATTGTAACGGAATATTCCTGCATTGATTCTAGCAAAGCTGCTTGTGTTTTAGGAGGCGTCCGGTTTATCTCATCAGCTAAAATGATGTTAGCAAAAATAGGGCCTTTAATGAACTTGAAATTACGGTCTTTGTCTAAAGTTTCTGCTCCGAGTATATCTGAAGGCATTAAGTCAGGAGTAAATTGGATCCTGTTAAAGCTTAATTCAAGGGCAGAACTTATTGTAGAAATTAATAATGTTTTTGCTAAACCAGGAACACCAACCAGAAGACTATGTCCTTGACAAAAAATAGAGGTTAATAGTAGTTTAACAACTTCCTCTTGGCCAATAATGACTTTTGATATTTCTTTTTCTAGACTTTTAAAATCTTCGAAAAATTTGTCCGCCAAAGCGACATCAGACTGTGATTCTGTCATTTTTAATTATTATTTATGATACCACACCGGTTATATTCAGGATCAATTTCAATATATACTTCTTTAATTTTTTTATCTAAGTATTCATTTCTTTTTTCCATTTTCTTCATTTGCATTGTGGCATTTTTCAATTTCTCATAATCGTCTTTCAAATTTGCCTTGTGTGGAGGCACTTCTTTTTTGAAATAAAGAATTCTAATTGCCGTTTGATTTGGCCCTAATTCTACAAATGAAGGTTTCGAAATCTCGCCTACATTTAATGAATCCAATGCGAAAAATAAGGCTGGGTCCATGTTATCTGCTGGTATTCTATTTGAACCAGAAGGTCCACTAATAAAGCCACCATTTAGTCTTGTACCTTGGTCATCGGAAAATTGTTTCGCTGCTTCTTCAAAACTTATATTACCAGCATTTATCGCCTGTCGGAGGCTGTCTAAAGAGTTTTTTGCATCCTCTAGATCCTGTTGTGATGGCGTTGGTACAATTATGATATGTCTCGTGTCATATTCGTTTCCCCTTCTTCCAAGAAGTTGGATTAGATGTATTCCAAAAGAACTTTCTACTGGCATAGAATATTCTCCGATTTTCAAAGATAATGCTGCTGCTTCATAAGCTGGGTCCATATTCCCTCTAGCCTGAAACCCTAAATTACCACCTGTTGTCTTTGTTGGTCCCTCAGAATAATCAAGTGCAACCAAATCAAAATTCCCCCCTTGATTGATTAATTTATCTCTCGCTTCAAGTAACCTATCGATTACCTTTTGTTTCGCAGCCCGATTGGCTTCTGGGCTTTTAACAATCATTCCTGCTTCATATTCTCTACTATAAAGGGGTAAACTATCATTCGGAATGGTATTAAAGAACTTTTTAATTTCTGAAGGGGTAACTTTAACATCAGACAA
>Ga0209223_10000978_pt1 | contig 32355 bp, 37 predicted proteins | sample COG_06_FD_184750 | JGI IMG/M metagenome (GOLD analysis project Ga0209223, IMG submission 184750) | Pelagic Microbial community sample from North Sea - COGITO 998_met_06 (SPAdes) (version 2) | ecosystem: Environmental > Aquatic > Marine > Neritic zone/Coastal water | place: Helgoland, sampling...
GATATAGTGTAAATAAAATATTAATACATGCAGCTATGAGATGTAGAAAAGAAAATTTATGTTAAAGTTCCACATCTAATAAAAAAATCTCTATACGATGTTTGAACTGTACCTGATACTAACTCATAAAATTGAACTATATTTATATAGAGAGTTGTAATTATAAGCCAAATATAAAACATGTTTGCATCTAAACAACATAAGCTCTCAGCTTGTGGTAAAACCTATACATTTACAATTGGTGGGGGCGGATGTGATAAACGTTCTGGTAGAACACCTATTATTATTCCTAAACCTACGCATGATATTTATTGTTTTGGTCAAGATTCGATTTCACTCTTTAATGATAATGAACAAGTCATTTTAACTGTCGCAGATGGCCATGGTTCTATTACAGCAGGAAAAACGATTTCGTATAAATTGCATGATTATATTATTGAGAAAGTCATTGCATTAAAGGACGTATTATTGTCATTATTGAGAACAAGCGATGAAATTGAAATTAAAATCATAATGGATAAAATGTTTGGAGAAGTGAACGACATCATTTTAAATGTTGATGAAGACACACGAAGGTTTAATGATGGTGGTTCTACCTTTACATTAGTTCATAAAATTATAGATGATGTGGATGGTTCTCTCTATACAATAACATCAAATGTTGGCGATAGTCCTCATATTAAAATCGAAGATGGTATCGTTAATGAAATTACAGAACAACAGAATTGTGACAATATTGACGCTGTGGAACGGTATTGTAATAATTGTATGACCGATGGTATTGAACCAACCCCTGTTATTTTAGGAAGAATTAATCATAGATTAGTAAACGGAACATTCGCGTGTCAAATGAAATGGATGGGTAGTGATACTATTAAACCTTACAATTATACAATTTTACCTAATGGTAAATATAAAGTTGAACCGAATTATTCGGTTATGCAAAAATTGTACGAGACAGCACCCGACAGTGTAAAAAGATTATCGCTTTATAACGGTGGTCCTCAAAGTATTCGTGAGAGACCAGCGAATATACTAGCATTGGAATCTGGAAACTACCCAATGGAAAATTTTGGTAGCACATTGAATGGTTCAGTCCAATCAGTGTCATCGTTTGGTGATAAATTATCGATTCATAATCATAATATAATGTGTATCCCAAGTGTGTGTATTACAAAAGAAAATGGTGATAATATTTCATATGATTTTATTACAACAGATGGAGGGTATGATTGTTTAACTAACGAAAATATATCTGAATTATTTAAGGACAAAGGTAATATGGAAATGGAGGAAATAATGAGATTGATCAAATATAAAATTGACAAGATGGCTAGAGAAGGACAATTTCCATTTAGAAATGATTATCCTGTATGGGATGATTTATCCTATTGGGTAGTATCTACAACTAAACATTTAGAAATCGATACTCTCTAAATTTATTTTGTAGACAGTTAATATAAGATGAAATTAAAATTATCGCATGGTTCTCTTCTCTTTATTATTATTTTTTCATTAGCGGTAGGAATGTATTTAAATAAAGCGATTGAAGGCATGACAGGTAAAACTGATGATACAGGTAATAACCCGGATAAAACGGATAAGGGTAAAAAGAGTTCAGTAGACGCAAACCCGAAAGGTGTTCCGGGAAACCAAATACCAAACGGAGATGAAGATATGTATATTTTAAAATCGCAAATTGTCCCGCCAGTATGTCCGGCTTGTCCGGCAAACACCAATTGTTCGCGTGATAAATCGCCTCCACCATGTCCGCCCTGTGCACGGTGCCCAGAACCCGCATTCGATTGTAAAAAAGTTCCTAATTACCAATCTAGCAATGATCAATATCTACCAAAACCTATGCTTGCTGATTTTAGCAATTTTTAATATATAAATGATATACTATATATTTATATATGATGTCAGAATATCGTATTCCTGTCCCATTACAAAATACGATAGATAATCTATCTTTTTTAGCACGCACACAGGAAGGCGAAAAACTGTTTTTTAAGGAGAAAGTCCATTTATTGCCAAACGAATGGAGTGTGCGTATACGTCGTTATTATTACAATGAAAATTTCGAGATGCAAAAGAAAGCCATTAAAGAAATTGTTGAAAGTGGGTTAGATTGTATAAAGGTATTTAAGCATAGCATACATTATCCACGCCTTTTAGAAGAATTTAATAATGCGAAAGACGGAATTCATAATTTACGAAACACGTATTTTAAACAATTTAGAGAAATTGGGGAATTAGACACGATTATTTATATGATGGAGCAACAAATAAATGCGTGTGCAAAAGAATCCGACGGGCCTGATTAATATTATCTTTTGTTAATATATAATATTAATGACTACTGCTTCACCTACATTTGATACAATTAGAACTTCGCTCCAAGAACACGCAGCACAAGCAACCAGTATTAATACTGATATTGAATCGAATAATCAAGCTACTCAGAGACGACTAAAAGCGATACTGGCATCGTTGGCCGCAGTAAAAGAAAAAATGAAAAAAGCTCATGAAGCAGAAACAGGCAATGCAGAAATTATAAAAAGTTTAACGGACGATTCTACTGCAATTAAAACGGCTCTTGACACGATGGAAACGGCCCGAGCTAGAGGCAAAACAGAGATAGAAAAAGACATTACAGAAATAGAACAAAATATTCAAGAAATGGGTAGTCCTCCTAGTGTTGAAGGTTCGGAGGGAGGTGGACAACAAACATTACGAGGAGGGTGGAGATTTCCACATAGAGAGAAAAAACATAATAATAAATCTACTAGGAATAACTCTACTAGGAATAAATCAGGTAAGAAAAAAAGCGCTACTAGAAAATCAGCTAACAAACGTAAATATAACAGTAGTAGACGAAGGTTAACTAGATAAACACATATAGTTTAGTTAAGGATTATTACGAGCTGCATAAATTTTTTTCCATTTTCGTTGAATTAGTTTCAACCAAAATGTTTTGATAATACCAACCATTTCATTACCGGGTAAATAAAAGTAATCAACCAATTGTAGAGAGACGGGAATCGAACAATTAGATTTGTAAAAATTTAACCTTTCATCCATTTTATTATAATCTTCTTTATCTAACACTTCCAAAATAAACCAATGGTCACCAATATCCTTGCTTGTATTTTCACATGCACCAAATATATGCGGGTTCCATCTGCATACTACGGCAACACCCTTTCCACCTTCAAAATCAATATCCATTATATAAATACAAATACATATTAATTGTTAAAACCATTTTTTAATATCTTTATATATTATAACTATATGTCTAGTAAATTTGTTAAAAACGTTCAAAAAACCGTCCAAAAAACCGCACAAAAAACTTTTAAAACAGTTAAAACGAACAAATATATTTTATACATACTTTTAATTTTAGCAATTTTAAATGTATTAGTATTATTATCAAATAAAAACTTTTCTAGTTTAACAGTTTTTGCGTTAAGCGGGCTTTTAACCTGTTACTTTACAAAGAATATGGTTATCATTCTAACAATTAGTATAATATCAAGCATATTTTTACATATATCTAGTAAAACAATTGAAACTATGAAAAATAAAAAGAACAAAAAGAAAAAAGATGAGAAAAAAGATGAGAAAAAAAATAAAAAAGATGCCATGACAAATGTATTGGATAATGATACACGTGATGATAGCGATGAGACGGGTAGTGACAGCGATGAAGATGATGAGAATGATTCATATGATGACGAAGATACAGCAGGTGAGAAAAAAGGAGGGATTAATCATCAAAAAACAGTAGAAGATTCATACAACAATATCCATAGTATTTTAGGAAACAAAAACTTTCAAAAAATGACAACTGATACAACTAAATTATTAGACCAACAAAATAGTTTAGTGGAATCATTAAAAAGTATGACTCCTATAATGAATCAGGCAACGTCAGTTCTTAATGGTTTTGGTGGTGATAAACTAGAAAAACTTATGAGTTCATTTAGTTTAGGCGGTTTAGGGAGTAATGAAGAAAAGGATAAAGAAAAAGAGAAATAAATTAGAAACATGTATAAGGTTAACGAATTAACGGAATTCAGGGTTCCATTGTTTAACCCCATTTACAAATTTTATGGTAAATTTTTGGTAGTCATTCATGTATTTGGCGTGCTCAAAATCTATAATCCATACTTTACCATCATGTTCTATGAAGTTATAACCGGTTATGTCTGGATATATAATACCGTTATCGTATAACTTTGTAATTATTTCCCTTATTGCAAATAATAAATAGGGTGGGACATGTGTTATAAGTTCTCCGTAGAAGTCTGATACAGACATTGGACCTACACGTAACATCTTCATAACCTTGGTTGTTTTATTGTAGTCTATAACCTTAGGTATATTGACTATACCTAGTTCATACACATGTTGATGCATTTTATATTCATGATTCGAAACATTTTCTTTGTAATAGTAAATCGATGATGGGTTCGTGTTAGTTATAACCATTATCTCGTATATTAAAATTATAGGAATTATTATTACTAATTCAATTTTAGTGGATATACTAATATATTAATATATTAGTATATTATAATAGACAGATTATGGCGAAAAATTCGACTAATACTATTTTAATTATATTTGATATAGATGAAACACTTGTTCAGTATATTAATTGTAATAATTATTTTAACTGGACGAGAATTGGTATTGCTGATGATGATTTAGGTGATGATGAGTCATATGATAAGCTAAAAGCAGGAAATGGACGAAAACCTACGGGCGATGACGCTATTGATAGTTCCAATATACCATATTTAGACAGCCGAGAAAAAAACGGAACTAAAACATGTGTTTTATTTAGACCTAATTTAGATAAGTTTTTTAATTATGTTAGGAATAATAATAACAAAAAAGAAAAAGCGGATGGTCCAAGGAAAATTTTTATAGATATTGCTCTTTGGACAGCGGGTTCAATTGGATATGCTAAAATGATTGGTTCATATTTAGAAGCACGGTATGGACTTGATACAAACTATTTTGTCTTTATTTATAGTGAGCCTGGTTCTGATGAGGACGACGAGTTGGGTCGGTATGGGGTGAATCCGCGTAATGCTTTCCCTAAGAAAGATTTAACCAGATTATGGAATAGGCCTGAATATAATGGTCTATATAATAAATTTAACACTATTATAGTTGATGACGATGTTGATAATCTCAAACATGAGAGTAATAAAAATAACGGTATTTTAGTTAATAAATTCATGCCATTTGGTGGATCTATTGTGAGAATACCTCTCACAAAGGAAAACTATACTAAATCTAATGATGATACAATGTTTGCAGATTTGACAAAAATTGTTACTCATTTGGTAAAAGATCGTGGAGGATGCAATGAAGATGATGTCAAGCACGGTTGCGCAAAAAATGAATCTATTTTTCATGCCTTTTCACGCGATTGGGCTGTGGAAGGCAATGTGGTCGTTACCCATTTCAAAATTACACCCAATAGTTACGCTATATTATTACCGAAACCAACACCGCAACCATCATCGCCCTCACTAGAAGCACAAGGAGCACCAGCACAAGGAGCAGCAGCAGAAGGAGCAGCAGCAGAAGGAGCACCAGCAGAAGGAGGAGGTTATAGATATAGTTTAAAAAAAAAGAAAGGTAGGCGCGGAACACGATCGCGCGGGACACGGAAAATAAATAAAAAGCGGAAGGGGAGTAAAAGGAATAAAAAATAATAAGTTATAAAAATATAAATATAAATATATATTAAGGAATGTCTAAACGTTGTCCACCAGGTGTTTTATGTATAGAAAATTACACTATTTTTGCGATTTTTTGTTTATTATTAGCATTATCAGCATATTTATTTGCGAGAAAGCCTACGGAACCAACGAATGAATCCGAAAAGAGAGATATTAATATTACAATTGATAAATATGGTGGCCAAATGGTTAGAAATAACCCTCATACCAGTTATAATCGTGAAGACGGAGATATTTTGTTAAATCCGTATGAACCTCCAACTAGTGACGAACGTTATTCAATTCCTACGCGCGATGTTAGAGGGTTACCGATTAATATAAGAACACAAGGCCAAAACGCATCATATAGACAAATAGGTATTCTTACGTCAAATAGTAAAAAAGATACTATTTTGGCATTAATGGGAAGACCGCTTATCACGAATCGTGACAAGTGGCAATATTATACAATGTCCGAAATAAATAATATTAAATTGCCTGTTTCGGTTAAAGGAAAAAGTTGTATGAATGAATATGGATGTGATAAAATATATGACGGTGATAATATATACGTGGAAGGGTATAGCAATATTTTCCGTGCAACGATTTATGATAACAATGTTAACCAATACTTACCTATGTATTAAAATTAACCAACAGGTATGAAAATTAACCAACAGGTATGAAAATTAACCCAACGAATAATCCCATGATAGTTCCAATTATTGATGTTAATATTTCATAATAGAAATAATATTCCCATGCCATAAGCTCTAATTTATGTATTGTAGGTTGAGGACATGAATTATAATTACCCCCATCATCTCTATACATGCTGTTATTCATTGAAGTATGTTTCTTATTGATAAATATTTCAATTTTATGCAAAAATGTTATAGGGTATTACAAAATAATATTCTTATGCATATAAATAATCCAATAATAGTTCCAATAATAGTTCCAATAATAGAGATAAGTATTTCATAATATAAATAATCATATGTATGTGTTTCTATATAATGTGTTATAGTTTGAGGACACGAGTTGTAATTAATATCATTGCCGATATATGTTATAATGTTCATTAAAGCATGAGTCGTTGTAATAAAATAATTCAATTTATGTATTAAATTGAATAAACATTATATATAAAATTGATTGTGATTACGTTTATATATAATGTATAACAACATCACTTTCTATACATAATATGTGCAGAAAGACAAAATTTGCCGAGTTGGCGTATGAACAGGCATTGAGTTCAGTAATGAAATACAAACATGGAGCTATTATAACCAAAGGTTCAAAAGTTGTATCAAGTTCGATGAATCAAGGTGATAGAACATCTACATTAGGACAAATTCATAGCAGTGTCCATGCCGAAATTGCCGCCGCAGGAAAATTGATTAATATAGTAATCAGAAAAAAAACGCAAAACAAATACAACTATAAAAGGTATATGAAAAATTACATAATATGGGTTGTCCGTGCTCCGACTGATAAAATCAGTCAATTAAATCATGAATATTGTAATTCTCTTCCATGTCGTATGTGTATTACAAAATTATTGTCGTTAGGATTTAGTAAAATTGGGTATTCTAATGAATATGGTGGAATTACTGTTACAAATTTGGATAAAATATTAACAAACACTGTTTCATCAGCACAGAGACAATATGGAAAACATTTTAAATATTAGATTAAGTATCTACATCTACAATTTATAACATTAATAGTTCATTTTTTTATGAAAAAATTGAACTATTATAATAGGAATACTCTCTACTCTATTAAAAATGTCTCCATGTGGTCCGGTTGACAAAAGCTATTGTCTTGTAAGTGGTTGTAAACATACAAAAACCCACACAACATCACAGCATACATGCAGATTATGTAATTGGCCGGGACATGATGCGCATGAATGTGGGTGTCAAAACAAAATTAATAACTTAGATAAGGCAATTAGAGGTCGTGATGAAGTATGTAGCCATAGGCAATGTGTAGTTGAAGGATGTATGTTAAAAGAAAAACATACAACCGAAGGACATAGATGTTTAAAATGTAATTATTTTCACTCAAATACCGTATGTAGTATTGATTGTATATCTAGATGGAAAACACGTTGTGCTGACGAAAATAGCCTACAATTATTTAACAGTGAAAGGTTTATAGAAGATCATGTAGAAGAATTTACGGTATATATCCGTTTATCGTTGAATAATGCAAATACAATGTTAATAAAGATGAATATTACATCTAATAATGAATATAAGGCAATTGGATTGTTTGTATCTCATAATGATACAAACAACCCAATTCAAATTGATTTAATTGAACAATTTATAAAAAATTGTAGTTTAATTGAAAATACTTTTATGAGCACAGGTTCTATGAGCACAGGTTCTATGAGCACAGGTTCTATGAGCACAGGTTCTATTGATAATAATGTTCCGCATGCATTTGGTAATAGTATCCGATACCCACCGAATTGTCGCCCTCGTTACTGGGGAAATACCATACCAATAGATAATATTGATATCAGACGTATTTTACAAGAATCAGATATCAGACGTTTACAATTAAATGGGGTAAACGAATTTGCCGAGAGAGTAATAGTAGGTTCTTTACCCGAAACGCCTGTCTTACTATCAGTTCCAAAAAAATGTCCCATGTGTAGACTAGAACATTTACCTAACGAAATTATTAAATTAACGGGGATGTCAGAAGAGTGTAAAATTTGTATGGACAACGAAATTCAGTATGCGTTTTCAAAATGTGGGCATGCCTGCATATGTGAAACTTGTATTACTCATCCTAAATTTTGAATATCGATTGCTAATTGCACAATATTCATTTGCGATAATATATCTTGTAGAGAACATTTAATATCCTTAATAGATAGATTTTTTTGTATATCAATGCAATTGTTAGAGGGTTCATTGTCTATTATTTTGGATTGTTTCTTTTTGTTAAAATTATTCCATGTAAATTGAGGGTCGACGATATCCTTGTACATTTCTAATATTTCGGTATGCGTTATTAATCCGGGATTAGTAAGATTAACTGTTCCTGTAATTTTTGCAATAGTTAGATCCAATACATAGGGTAACAATTTGTTTAACATACGAGGTAATAATTCATCCAGTATGGTTATAGCATTTGGCGTGGAATATATATCATCAGTATTAGGTTCAAGTTTATCTATAATTGGTATGTGGATGCGAATGTTAAGAACAGTTTCATCAAATAAATTCATTACTTCATCTGCGAACAAGCCTAGAATATCACAATATTCTGAACCAATTAAGGTATCAGGGTTTGATTCTATTCCTAAATAAGTAAAATGGATATTATATTTTTTAGATAAAATAGCGAGCATTGTTGGAGAAAAAAGGTTATGTCTAACATTATCAATTGTAGTATGTTCATTTCCGTGAGTTCTTTCAATAAAGCTCATGATATGAGTGGGTTTAATATCGATTATTTCCTTTTCTACAACTATTTTATTATCATATGTAATAGTTGAAACAACGTAGTCAATATTTGTATCATTTAGTATTTTACATATATTATTTTCAATCCAATCATTATGGCCAAAAATAAGGATTTTCATATAAATATACGAATATACGAATTATACGAATTATACGAATTATAATATAAAAATTGAACCTTATGGTGTAATATCATACATTTATAACAATGAATGATAAGAAGTTATTGTCGGTAATGGTTATGGATCTGTTATTTAATAAGGAATATTGTAGGAAGTCGTGTAATTTTTGGGAATGCGTTACTGCTATTAATGAAGAATGTGGAAGCGGAAGGAAGTATGATAGTATAGAAAATGGTTTACATGGTGACAAGTTTATTAGATTGAGTAAATCGTGTCAAGATGTAAATAGTAAACTTATCTTAATGGAATATGGTAATCTATTCTTGAAAGGTGTGTGAAAAAAGTTAAACATAAAGGGTTAAACATATAATAGTTAAACATAAAGGGTTAAACATATAATGATTGGCTTGTGCAAACAGACTTTAATGTTAAATCTCCGATTAGAGAGAGAGTATATAATATATTAGTAAATCCTTGAATCTCGCATACTCTTTCCATTTCTTTGGAAATAGCATTAATTTTAAGAATCGCTTTTGTAAATTCTCCAAGGAACACACCTTTTTCTCTCTGCAATGTTGTAAGAAATGTAATACATTCTTCTTCTGTTTCACATTTACACCATTTAATACATTCATCTGCTAAATCATAATGAATATCGTAACATGCCCCGCTGTAAATATCGGTCCGTATTTCTTCATTATAATAATGTGTTAATTTCTCTTGTGCAAGCTCCATTAATTGAAGTCCCTTAACCGATAGGTCGCATTTAGGTATAGTATTTTTAATTTCATTATTCACATTCACATTTGTGAAACATGAAAATAGTGCGATAATATCAATTGGTTTACAAGAGTCAAACTTTTCAAATACGTCCGTCATCATTAATGGATGTGTTTCTTTAATAGTTCTTGCTGTTTCCATCCGAGAAATGTTGTAAGATGATGATCCGATAAAATGGTTAAATTTTAATATTTCTCTAATAGATTGAATTTGGTATAGAGTATAATTTTGTGTAGAGTCTAATGAAGTTGTTAATTCATCCTGTTCCTTTTTAGCAGCTATTAAATTTACCATATAATGTAATTCTTCCTTTGCAAACGGGTTGTTTAAATATAAGTTTCTCAATTCACCTTGTTTAATTTTTTGTTGCTTGTTCTTATAAAAACACAATGTGTTTTCCAATTCCAAAATATCAGATAATATTTTGCTGGATGTTTTAACATGTTCTGTTAGATGAATCTCTAAGTCTGAAACATACTGTGTTATATTAACAATAGCTGTCTGAATATGTCCTGACTCCTTTTTTATTTGATGTTGGATTGCACTGCGATTAATAAATTCTTCTGGTTCGGAATAATTTAGTAGCATAGAATATGAAATTTTGAGTTTGGATACGATCCGTTGTGGTATATTGCCTAACATAATTTTATACTCGGATATTGGAGGAATATCGAATAGATTGGATAAATGTATAACATGTCCGACAGTGTCATAACCTCTACGTCCTGCTCTACCGGATTGTTGTGTATACTCGTGAGGTAATAAATATCGGTGTTTTGAACCATCGAACTTTTGCAAAGAAGTAAATAATACTGTTTTTGTTGGCATATTTAAACCTACTGCAAAAGTTTCGGTAGCAAACAACATTTTAATATATCCTTTATCAAAGAGTAGTTCGGTCATTTCGCGAAATACAGGAAGGAGTCCTGAATGATGAATACCGATACCTTTTTCAAGCAGAGAAACAACCATTTTATATTCGGGTAATGCCATATATTCTTTGGCATTCGAGAAGGTAGAGAGAACATGACGGCATTCTTTTTCTACGTGGTTCATTTTTACAGAATCTATGTATTGACCCGTTAATTCCTTAGCGATACGTTCTACATTTTTCCGCGAATATACGAAACATATACCAGGCAACATATCATTTGTGTGAAGATAATCTACAACATGGTTCATTACATGTTGTCGTTTAACCGTTAAATGGGGTTTAGTATCATACATATTCTGGTAGTTTTGTTCTTGGAACCCATCTTCTTCATTATAAAGCAATACTGGGGCATTGCACATTTTGGTCATTACTTTTTTAGAAAGCAATGATGAGTCTGTTGCTGTCAACCACATATAATGCGACAGAGGAACAGAACGTATTGTGGTGTCACAAATAACGACCTTTTTGTCAGATGCAGGATGGATAGATTCAATCCATCCTGCGAATGTTTCAGGAGTTGCGATAGTGGCAGATAACATTACTAATTGAACGTGTTTTGGAAGCAACATAAAACATTCCTCCCATACGGTTCCTCTGTCGGCATCATTAATATAATGCACCTCGTCAAATATAACACATCCTAATTCATGCTCAATATCAATATTAAATTCTAATTTATTAGTAGAATGTTGCATATTATGCAGATGATTGCATAAAATTTCGGTTGTCATAATAAGAACATCAGCTTCTGGATTATCTTTAATATCGCCAGTAAGAATACCAAAACTAATATCAGGAAATTTTTTCTGAAACTCATAATATTTCTGATTAGAAAGGGCTTTAATAGGTGAGGTATAAATAACCTTTTTGTTTTCTCTTCCTTTGTTATTAAAATAATGAATTGCGTATTCGGCTGGAACCGTTTTCCCCGAACCAGTCGGAGCAGTCACCAAACAATGATTGCCTGTTTCAATTGAAATAACCGATTTTTTTTGCCATTCAGACAATTCAAATGAACCAAACATATTGCATATTATTATTGTGTATAAATTATTTTCAATTATATTTATATATATACACATTGTATATATATAATAATGCTTTCATGTAATACATTAAAGTTAGATAATAAAATATGTGAAAAAATAAATTGTATAATTTATAAGTCAATTTATATGACAAAAACAATAGTCATTAAAATGTCTAAAAAAATGAATGATAGTGAGTTAATCAATGAAACAAAAATAAGAAAATATTTGCAAGATATTAATGGTATTCCACCAATAATAGATTATGGATTATATAAAAAAAAACAGTATATTATATACCCATACAATGATAAATCCATAAAAGGACATTTAATCAATAAAAATAATATTAACGATTTTGCTTTTCAGATGATTAAAATAATTACTGATATACATAAGAAGGGTATAGTTCATTGTGATATTTCACCCAGTAATGTATTACATAATTTAAAAACAAATGAATATATGTTAAATGATTTCGGAAATGCAAAGCATATTAATTTCGCATTCAAAGAAATTAATAATTCCTGCAACATAATAAATCCTTTTTATTGTAGTAAATATTTACATAATGGGTATGAATATTCACCAAGAGATGATTTAATTTCAATAGGATATTTATTAATATATTGTTTAGAAGGTTCTCTCCCATGGTCCAAAATAAAAATATGTAATGATATATATAAAAAAAAACTCGCATACGACAATCAATTACCATCATGTAATTTGCCTTCCAATATTAAAACGTATTTAAATTATTGTACACATTTAGGTATTAATGAAAAACCTAATTATTGTATGCTATCTCAATTATTTATGTCAAGCATGGATTCTTCGTTAAGTGTGGAAAGCATGTTATAATATATACTTAAAGATTATAATTGTACATTGTGTATATTATGGTGCATACAGAGCGAGTTGTAGCAAGAGTAAAATGGTTTAATAACAAACACGGTTACGGATTTATTGCGACAATGGAAGATGAGCCACGTGACGTATTTGTTCATCATACATCGTTACGTGTATCAACGGAACAATATTGTTATTTATCAGAAGGTGAGTATATTGAATTAGATATTAGTCCTAATACTGATCAGAAACATAAATGGATGTCATCAAATGTTTCGGGTATTAAGGGAGGCCCATTGATGTGTGAATCAAGGAACCGAACGGATGACCGAGGTGACCGTGATCCCCAAGGACATTAATAATTAGGTTTAATTTAGTAAAATAAAATATAGTATTATATTAATATAATACTATAATATGGATTTAGCTCTTGATTTGGGAACAATCTTAGATAATTTAACACAATTAAAAAAGAATATTACTGTTATTCAGCATCAAGTAAAACAAGTAGAAAAATCTGTTGTACGGAGACAGGTAAATGAATTGAAGCTTAAAGATAAAAAAAAGCAAAAACAGATAAATAAAAAGGCATATGGTTTCGCGAAACCAAGTAAAATATCAGACGAGTTATGTGAGTTTATGGGTAAAGATAAAGGAACAACGATGGCAAGAACCGAAGTTACAAAATATTTGCATGAATATATTAAAAAGAATGATTTACAATTGATGACAAATAAAACGATAATAATACCTGATATTAACTTGAAGAATTTATTAGATATTGAAGAACAAATTCATTTTTTTAGTTTACAAAAGCATATGAATAAGCATTTTGTGACATAATTGAACCTAATTTAGTAAATATATAATTGTTATTAATATGAGTGATGTATCGATATACATCGATGGGAGTTATTTTATATTTTACAGATTTTTCGCGATACTAAAATGGTGGTCATTTGCAAATGATGAAGCTATGGTAGCTGAACCGATTGATATACCAGAGTTTGTGGAAAAGTTTAAGAATACTTTCGCACAAAAAATAAAAGAGATTCCTAAAAAGTGTGGTATTGACGAAAAGAGTACCGAAGTATCAATGTATGTTGGAAGAGATTGTAAACAATCTGATATTTGGAGGATGGAAATATTTAAAGAATATAAGGGTCATAGAAATAACGCAGATTTAAAGGTTGGACCGTTCTTTAAGTTGGTATATAAAGAAAGGTTATTTGAGCAAGCTGGTATAAAAGAAATTTATTATCATCCTAGATTGGAAGCTGATGATTGTATTGCGATTTATGTAAAAAGGAGAATGATTAATATAGCAGCGGAATCGTCGATTGTTATTATTACAAGTGATCATGATTATTTACAATTGATTTCGCCGAAAGTTAATATTGTAAACTTACAGTTTAAAAAATTAGCAGATAGTAAGAATGGTTCATATGATCCAAAAAGGAACTTATTTATTAAAATAATAATGGGTGATAAATCGGACAATATTCCTGCGATTTTCCCCAAGTGTGGAAATATAACAGCTAATAAATGTTATGAAAATGAAGATTTTTATATAAAAAAATGTACAAGTGATAGTAAGAGATTATTTATGCGCAATAATTTGATAATTAATTTTGATAATATCCCGACAGACTTTATGACGGAATTAATTGATAAATATAATGATTAAATGATGATGGTTATTAATTGGTTAATGCTTTTATGGAAATTTCATCACCAATTCTTTCATAATGGTTAATAATACGTGGATTTTCGATAGAATTTACAATATCATCGGCATTATAAATCATACCGATGCAAACATCTTTTACAACACCATCATCTCCGATTTGTTGTGTGACATTCCCTTCATTAATCCAATACATAATACCGTTAATATTTTCCATCCATACCTCAATTTCTTTTGTTTTAAAATCGGTAGCACCAGATATGGTGCTATCAGATAAAACCATTGCGTCAATATTTATAATACCATGAGGTTGAGATTTATTATGGGTTCCGCAATAATTAAAGCCCTTTTTTTTCCTTCTGCTACATTGTAATTTACTGGAACTTTTAGCTTGACATTTTTCGTTAAACGGGACGGTATTTTTAATGCGCTTTTTTTTTTGAAAATCTTCTTCTAAAATGATTAATGGTTTGTAATTAATAATTAACTGTTTAACCAATTCTCCGTTTGAGTTCGTTGACGATAGTTCCTTACAAATAGTATCTTTAAAATCTGTTACATATGTAGCAATGTATTTATTTAACTTGTCTGAATCCATTGTATAATAGATACATTACATTATGGAGTTGGTTCAATTTTATTAAAAATATTTCTGAATTGTGACGGTAAAATAAAATATAATAATAACAATGCTACCATAAATAGTAAATAGACTATGTAATATTGTGTCCCAATACCAAAAAATAATGCTATTGCAGTAAATATGTATATACTAGTGACAATTATAAATAATGCTATGGTTAACAACAGTATTTTATTCATTATTATTATTATTATTATATAAACATATAATAATAATGAAAGTTGACTTTAATTTTCAAAGCATATTTAAATATTTAATGTCACTTAGTACATTATTTATAGTAGGGTTTTTAACAATGGATTCTGCTATAAATCAAAATATTAAGGGTTTAATATATCTAGGTGGCGTTCTTATTGTTTCAATAATAGGAATTATTTTCAAAAATATTTTTACAAAAGGTCAACCAGATGGTTACAACGTTGAAGAATGTCAACTATTCAAGGGGTTACCTGCATTAATTGCAGCATATTCTATGCCCGATTTAAATAGTATGATTCTATCATTTACAGTGATGTATGTAATAATGCCTATGATTCATGGAGGCGTTCCAGTTAATGCGATTCTTATAATTATAATGAGCATATTTACAATAGGAAATAGCATCAGTTTATATTTAGGAAAATGTAATAAACTAATAGATTTAATTGTCGGTAATATTTTAGGAGCAGGGATTGGTGTAGCCTATTTTTTTTTATTTTGGGCCTCGGGAAATAAAAATTTGCTATTTGGTAACAGTTTAGATAGTAATAATGTTATATGTAATCGCCCAGCTAAACAAACATTTAAATGCGCAGTATATAAAAACGGTCAAGTTGTTAAAAATTTGTGATGATTTTTATAAAAATTTGTGATGATTTTTATTAAAATATTTTACTACACCATTTTTGAATTTATGTAAACGTTGTTTTGCCATAAAATCGTCTATTTTTATATATTTACCGTACCTAAAATAGTTAAACCAATGGCGAATCAATGTGTTAAAATTTAATGATTTATATTTTTCTAAGTTTGAATATAAAAAATCTCCCTTTTTTGATAAACGGTTTACTGTATTGTGAAAAGTATATAAATACTTAATTAAGTCTGTTTTAGTATTTACACGGTATATAGGGTTCTGTTTCAAATAAATCTTTGAATGATTTCTACATGTTATGCACGGAAGATTATAACAAATATTTATAATTATACCAATAATTTTTTCTTTTTCAGTTGTAAATAAATCATTCCTTATATGTTCGGCCATCCAATGAAATAATAACCATGTATATTTACCCCAAAGTAAATTTGTGTTTACTTCCATTAAATAATATACACATAATAATATGTAATATAAAGATATTAATATTATACGTTATTATATTACACGTTATTATGTTGTATGATTTACCTGACGGTTATAACTTTTATGAAGAATTATATAATGCTAGTACGGTAAAGAATGAGGAAAAGAATGAGGTATGTTTGATAAATGGTGAATTATTGGACATGGCTTCATATATACAATTAGAATGTGGTCATAAATTTAACTATTTGTCATTATTAAATGATACTTATATAACTAAACAAAATTACCAACTAAATCCATACTTGTCGGTTGTTAAATTAAAAGAATATCAGTTACAATGTCCTTATTGTAGACAAATACAAGATAATATATTACCTTATGTAAAAGAAATTTATACTAAACGTTTAAAAGGTGTTAATTATCCGTCATCCTTTTCCATGGGTAAAAATAAATGCGATTATATATTAAAAAATGGGAAAAATAAAGGTTCTCAATGTGGTTCCAAAAGTTATTGGAAAAAATGCTCCAACCATTATAAGCACGATCTTAATATGAATATATCTGTTGATAATTCAACCTGGTCTCGCGATAATTTGTCTAAATATACTATCCCTAAGTTAAGAGAACTAGCAAAACATCATAAACTCGTAAAATATTATGTATTAAAGAAAAATGACCTAATTTCTTTATTACTTAATATTAAGTAATGGATACGAAAACTCAACTTATTACATATGTAAAACAATGGGTATCAATAGACGAAGAGTTAAAACAATTACAATCTGTTATCCGTGATAAACGAAAAAAACAAAAGGCATTAAATGAAGTATTAATACATGTTATGAAGAAAAATGAAATAGACTGTTTTGATACCAAAAATGGTAAAATATTATATTCTGTTAATAAAACTAAAAAGGCTATCACAAAAAAAATGTTATTAGAAACATTGCAAAAATATTACAAAAATGATGATGATAAGGCAGCAGAAATGGTTAATTATATTTTAGAAAGTAGAGTAGATAATATAACTGAACACATTAAACGCAAAGATGCTAACAAAGATTAGTTTATAAAATTGATTAGTTATTGAATAATAGACAACTATTTATTAGAATAGATTCATAAATATGACATCTTTATCGCGAGTGGTCGCGAGCAAAGCATTCATAGCAATCATAAACAATACATATAACGCGTATATGATTCATGGGGCAAGGAGTTCTAAAAAAGTTGATTATTTTCACACCAAAATAAAAGAAGCATTAGAACAATTATTTCTTACAGAACATGGATTTATGGTAAAGTTGGAATATAATGTTCCTTCGATGAATTCCGTCGGTAGAAAAAAATGTGACATTGTAGTATTAAAAAATGATAATGTTTATATTATATTTCCTGTAAAACTTATTATGACAAATTATAAACAAAATAAAAATAATAGTTGGGAAAATTTAACAGGTGAATTAATCCATCTCAAATGGAAAAACGAAAATATTAAGTTGATACCTATTAATATTTTCATGAATAAAACGCCTTATCTAAATTCTAAAAAACATATTACAAAATTCGAAACAATAACAATTAAGGATATTGATAATTATAATATTTTAACAGAAAAAAACATTTGCTACGATGTAGTAAATTATATTATTGACGTAGAACATACCAATTCGGTAGACGAACCCTTTACAATTATACCAACCATAACAGGATTTAATACACAAACACCGTTTAGATGCTTTGATACAATTTTACAGGATTTGTTGTAATAACATTAATCTTCTAATGAATCAATTGATAAATAAGATAGTTTTATATGAGATTCCCAAAAATATTTACAAAATGCCCATTCTACCTGAGGGTCTTTATTCTTTTTATAAAAAGGCGCCATTTTGTGTTGCATAGGTATAGTAAGAATATGAGAACATTTTTCAGGCAATACATATGCTAATTGGACTTCTGCTGAAATTTTTTGTTGGTTATCGTCAACAAATATGGTGTTAAAAGAAGGAATAAACTGGACTAAGTCTGATAGAAGGGGTGGATACATATAATGGTAAGACCAACGCACATTTTTACAATTATATGTATAATAATGTAATGTCCATTCTAATGCTTCAAGATAATTTATACATATTTTACGAGGAGAGAAATGTTGAATATCAACATCACATAGTTTTTTATAATAGCGCCATTGCCATCCTGCTTGTTTAGGATTAATATAGTGTTCAACCGAACGTTCGATCTGAGGTTTAACATCTAATTTTTCTTTATCAGATTTCTTAGAAAACTGACGTAATACTTGTCTCTCTTGTTTCTCTCTTGTTTCATATTCCGATTTTATATACTGGTGTTCATTTTCACTTAAAAATTGGATAAACTGTTTAAACGATTTCCAATTAATTTTACCATTTTCTGTTAATGAAGTTCGTTCGGAAATAGTGGCAGTATAAGCATTAAAAAGGTGTGTAATACCTTTCGTCCTAATATTAAGTGCCGGCATATGTGGTATGAAATCGTTGCCTAGTAAAAACGAGATAAATATGTAATCAGAAACCGCATTGGTTGCAGGAACAGTTTTCATTTCACCAATGATTTTAGATGCTAATAGTGGGATGTCGAGCGCATATAATTCATTAGGATTTAGTGTGTTATCGATAGATTTAATAAAGTGAGGAGTCTCTCTAAACAGATAAATTTCTGGACATATACGAAGATGTTGTAACGCGAGCATTATTAAATCTGCATCTAGTCCATAAATAATTAATTTATCATTTTTCGGCAATATAATTGCAGTCCTGATAAATTCGCATATTTTATGTTCTCCTTCACCAAACTCATCGCTCGTTGAAACAAATACATTTGTGGTATTAGAAAAGAATTTTAATACATAAGCAGATAATTGTTTCATAAACGGTGTTCCGGGCGTTATAACAGTTGTATCCCATTCCTCTATGCTATTAGGAAAATTTTCCTTCATATACGCGGATTTATATCGTCGCGTCTGCTGTTGTTTTAGTTTTGCGACAGGTGCAACACCATCAAAGGCTATCATTGTCATCTTTGACGGGTTAATAATTTTAATATAATGTTGAATATATTTACATACTTCCTTAATACATGTTAATTCGAAGGTTTTATCATCTGCTGAATAAGCTTGCGAACGAACAACGTCATATATAATAGAATTACTGTCTAAAAACAGATGCGTCGGGTTTCCAAATGTATCAGTGGATATATGTTTTAATACACTTCTATGCTCTTTAATAATATGTGAAAAATATGCCGGTATCCCCATCGTATATATTTATATATATTTATATATATTTATATATATTTATATAATATGAATATACTTGTTAAAAAAATATCTAAGATTAAATTAAATGAAATAAAAACTAAAAAATTATATTTTTTGGATATATTGCATCGAAGTTTATTACATATAAATGAACTTCAACTTATAAATGTGATCAGTCCTTCAAATATAGTTACATGCAATGACTATTTAGAGATGGTATGTAAAAAGGTTAATACGTTAGACGTAGAAATAACTGACAATAATTATAGTAATAAATTACAAACCATTGAAGGGATCATAAACGATATTAAATCAGTATTTAAAGAATATGGTTCTCACACATTTGAAGATTTTGTAAATATTTGTTTAGATAATAAATATGTTGTAGAAGACGAACACGTAGAAATAGATATAATAAATGTATTAAATAAGTTATTTGTCCCTATTAGCTATAAATCTATTTTATGGGCAAATCTTCCAAATAATATAATAGATGACATCAGTTTACCATTAATGCAAGATTTTAATATTACAAAGCAGGGCAAAAGTTTCCAATGTTTTCCTATATTAACAGAAGAAACATTTAAAGAAAGCTGTTCTACGATAAAGGTGGTTATACATAAACATATGCAAAAGGAAACGCTTATAATAAAAGGTAATGTCCACAATATTCCGTTGGAATGTTTTAATGACAATAAATATATTAAAACTAAACTAAACGCGTTAAGACAACTAAAATATATTAATGGCATTACCGCTGATATAATAGAACGGTTTATAAATTCCCTTACTATTAAAGACGTATTAATACATTCGTCTGACGCACTAACAACAATATTAAATAATTATATACATGAGATAACTATATTAAAAACGAAATCATTAGAGAATATTGTTAATAATTTTATAATTGTTCCAATGTCAACAAAGCGTTCAATGCTTATTCAATTACTCTTATTCAATGAAGAACACGATTTTAAATACATTTCGTATTTATTGTATGATATGTTAGCAAAGGATACAGATGTAAATTCGGTAATACAGCATAAAATATATAATAGCCTTACAACCCATTATAAAAAGTATTTTAAGGACGCTATGTCGTCCACGTTACAATATACAGAAGAATTGTGCAATGTTTCAAATAAAATACCATTAGAACAACGGATATGCTTATTAAAAGTTTCTGATGTAGTTAAAGAAAAGGCTATGGTTAAATTAAAAGAAATAAAATCAAAAAGTGATGATACCGGTTCAAAGGCGAGACACTTCTTAGAAGGGCTTTTACAAATACCATTCGGCGACTATAAAACAGAAGAGATTATGTATATTATTCCATCAACAATAATATTATATAATAAAATAATCGCTTTTTTACCTGATGACATCAAAGGCAACTATACAAAGGTATCCAGTTATATCGAAATAAAACAGCAAATTGAAGGTTTTACAAAAACTGTTGCTGACCTTGAAGAGTATTACTATATAGAATTAAAAAATAAGTTATGTAATTGTAAAAAAAATAACTTGATTAAACATATTAATCTGATAAATGTATTTTTAAAAAATACAGACATCGTCTCATGTCATAAAAAGATAACATATTCTAATAAAACTATTAAATATATAAAAGATGAAATAATAGGTTGTTTAGACAAAATAAGATTAGATGCTCCATTATGGGAACAATTTATGGAATTTATTCAATATGAAAGCTATATAAATTATAAATCAATCATCGATAATATTGATAAAATAAAAATGAATACAGTAGAAATTAAAGACTATATGACTTATATAAATAATACATTAGACGACTCTGTATATGGTCACGGTAATGTGAAAACGCAGATTAAACGTATAATAGGTCAATGGATAACTGGGGATAATAGTGGGTATTGTTTTGGGTTTGAAGGTCCGCCCGGAGTTGGTAAAACATCATTGGCTAAAAATGGAATATCTAAATGTATGCGCGACAAAGATGGTAATTTTCGCCCATTTTCATTTATTGCTGTTGGCGGGTCTTCAAATGGTAGCACTCTTGAAGGGCATAATTATACATACGTGGGTTCAACATGGGGTAAAATAGTAGATATCCTTATGGACAGTAAATGTATGAATCCTATCATTTTTATAGATGAATTAGATAAAATAAGTAACACTGAGAATGGTAAAGAATTAATAGGCATTTTAACACATTTAATAGATTCGTCGCAAAATGATAAATTTCAGGATAAATATTTTAACGGAGTTGATATAGACATTTCTAAGGCACTGTTTATTTTTTCATACAATGACGCAAGTAAAATAGATAAGATATTATTAGACCGTATTCATCGTGTAAAATTCGAAAGATTAACGATACTAGATAAAATAGAGATATCGTCCAAACATTTATTAAAGGATATTTCGAAAAAGTTAGGTTTAAATAATCACGTGTATATAGATGATGAAACGATTAGATTCATTATTAATAGTTATACAAATGAATCAGGTGTCCGTAAATTAAAGGAAATACTATTTGATATTTTATCTCAAATAAATTTAGAATTGTTGGATGACACATCTTCTATTTCTCTCTCTCTCCCTATCATTATAAATAGAGAGAGTATAGAACAAAAATATTTATTTGGTAGATTAAAAATGAAACCACATTTAATTCATTTAAAACCTGAGGTGGGTTTAATAAACGGTCTTTGGGCAAATTCGTTAGGAATGGGTGGGATTCTATCAATTGAATCAAGTTTCATTTATTCTCCAAAATTCATGGAACTAAAACTTACTGGAATGCAAGGAGATGTTATGAAAGAGAGTATGAATGTTGCAAAGACTGTTGCTTGGAATTTGCTTACACCTGTTCAACGGAACAAAATAATGTCAAGTTTAGAAGAATCAAAACATCAAGGTATACATATCCATTGTCCTGACGGTGCAACCAACAAAGACGGGCCTTCTGCCGGAACAGCAATTACTATGATTATATATAGTTTACTTACGAATAAGAAAATAAATAATAAATTAGCTATTACAGGAGAGATAAATATCCAAGGTAAAGTTACAGCGATTGGTGGGTTGGATCTTAAAATTATTGGCGGCATTGAAGCAGGAGTGACAGTATTTATTTACCCAGAAGAAAATCAAGAAGATTTTGAAAAGTTTGTAATAAAATATGAAAATAATAAAGAGTTGTTAGAAGGCATTACATTCCATAAAGTTAAAACAGTTAAAGACGTATTGAATATTGTTTTCGTAAAATAAAAATTGAAACCCATTTTTCGTTAATATTAAAGTAATATAATAGAAAAATGGATTTGGACACGGATTTGGACACGGATTTGGAAAAATTTACAAAATGTGATGTATTTACACCAGATTATATTGCTAAATTAATGACAGATAAAATTAAAAAAACTGGTGATTTATTAGAACCCTCGGCAGGATGTGGACATTTGTTAAAATTTCTCTCTATACCACAATATAATTCTATTGATGTATATGAACTAAAAAAAGAATATTTAGATCAGATTAAAGATGACGATACTAAAATTATTAATAAATATAACGCTGATTTCATAAAATCGCCAATTCATAAAAAATATGATACGATTGTTATGAACCCACCCTATATAAAAATACAAGATTTATCTGTTCACTATCGGAAATATTTAAAAGACACCTTTCCTATATTGAAAAATGGAATGGTTGATATATATTATGCATTTATTATTAAAGGACTAAGTTTATTAAAAGATGATGGTGTTATGGTATCAATTACACCTAACGCATATTTATATAATAAATCTGCGTTAAAATTAAGACAGTATCTATTTGACAATAAATACATAAAGGAGATTATTGATTTTAAGGACCAAAAGATTTTCAAAAAAGTTTCTGTATACTGTTGCATAACAGTATACACTAAAACCAATAAATCGCATATTATTTATAATAATAAACCTATATTATATTCCGATATTATTACAAATTATTCGTTATTTAATTTAAGTTCTAACGCAGACATTAGAACACTTAAAGACATATGTAAAATAAGAAATGGTATAGCGACATTACGAGATAAAATATTTATTCATGCTGAAAGATTGAACAATGAACCTTGTTGGAAAAAAATAACAAATGGTAAAACAGAAAGGTTCATTATTTATCCATACAATGACGGTGTTATTATGAAAGAAGATACATTTAAGTTGGATAATCCTTTAACCTATGCATATTTATGCAATAATAAAGAAGAATTGTCCAAACGAGACAAAGGTAATAAAACGTATCCTGAATGGTATGCATATGGTAGATCCCAGTCCATAAAATATAGTGATAAAAAATGTATTTACCTACCGTGTTTTATCGATCCAAAATCTATAAAACGTGATCTAATTATAAATCAGCATATATTACACCATGGATGTTTATGTATAGAACCTATTTCAACTGATGATGATGACGTCATTGATATTATAATAGCCTATATCACCAATCATATAGAATTTATAAAACAAAATAGTTCCCCTCGGTCGGGAGGATGGATAAATATAAGTAGCAGCACATTATATCTCATCCCTTGCAAATAATCATTACCGTATTCGGACAAAATTGAAACATATTTATAGTTTTGTTATATGTTATTATCAATCTTGTAACAAGATGGAAATTACAAAAGAAGATATGCAATCACAACTTGAATCAAACGGGTATGTTGTTTGTCCAAATGTTCTTACCGCCGAAGAAATAACAGCTAGAATTTCGGATATGAAAGAATGGCAAAAAACAATTCCGGATCATGATAAAATTCATAACGATATTGACCCTCATGGCATTTATAAACATCATGGCGTTGGTCATCAAAAACATGCGTGGGAAATTAGAATTAATAAAACCGTCCAATCATATTTCGCACATCTATGGAAATCGGATGATCTCGTTGTTTCTTTCGATGGTTCTTGTTATATTCCAAAATCTTTAAAAAAAAAAGATAATATTTGGACGCATACCGATCAAGCACCAGATAAAAAGGGACTTCATTGTATTCAAGGATTTGTTGCTCTAACCTCAAATAGCGAAAGAACATTGGTTGTTTATGAAAAATCTCATCTTCTACACGAAAAATATTTTGAAGATCGTGGAATAAAAAGTACAAAAAATTGGTTCAAAATAGACCACGATTATTTGAAAGAAATATCAGCATCCAAACGAATTCTTACTGTTCCAGCAGGTTCACTCGTTTTATGGGATTCTCGTGTATTTCATCAAAATCAATATGGTGAACCAAATAGTGAAGAAAGAATGGTTCAATATGTTTGTTATTTACCAAGAGACCATCCAAAATATACCAAAAAGGTAAAAGAGAAAAGAGAAAAATATTTTAGAGAATTGAGAACAACGAGTCATTGGCCTTATCCTGTTATTGTAAATGGGTTACAGCCTCAAACATATGGTGATGAATCAAAAAAAATTAATTATTCTGAATTAACTGCTCCTAATCTAAAAGACATCGAACATGAAATTAAAAAGTTGCTATAAATAGAAACTACAACAATAGTTGATGAAAATAGTGATTTTACCCATGGTGTTCTTTTAGATGACATTTTTCACATAAAGCGCGTAAATTAGCTAGATGATTTTTATGAAAAGACCCTATAAATCCATTTTCTTGCGCTTTTTTTTGCGGTTCAATATGATGAATTTCGGTGCAAAAATTAATTTTGCATTCTTCGCACACACCTCTTAATTTTTGCTTATTATACCGCGATGGTTTCCATTCTAACATACTGGCGGTTTTTTGATTATATTTATTTCGTAAAGCATGAGCATTTTCTAAAAAGGCTGTTGGTAAATGTAATGCTTTACATACCTCCAACCCATACATATTCTCGCCTGGACCGTCACGCAATTTTCTATCATATATTAATTTATCTTTTATTTTATCATAATAAACCCCCATATGCATTAATCGCAGCGCATCCATTTCTTGGATTTCCTCTAATTCGACAATTTCGTGAAAATGTGTAGCAAATATAAAGTTGCTGTTCCTTTTGTAAAGATGTTGTATACCTGAAATAAAAATACTCATAGCTGAATTGCTCTCGGTCCCAGAACATAACTCATCACCGAGAACCAAACTATCTTTATCGGAGAGAGAAAGGATAGTTTTAAGTTCTAACATTTCTACCGCGAATGATGATAAGCCTTTAAATAAATTATCGTTTCCTAAAATTCTCGTAAAAATATGTTTGTAAGGTGAAAAATTTAATTCGGAACATGGAACATAAAACCCAGATTGAGCCATAATAATAGATATACCTACCGCACGTATAAAACTACTTTTACCGACAGCATTTGTTCCATAAAGAAGAACACCTAAATTGTTATCATCCATTGACAAATCGTTTGTTACATAATGTTCGTCGCGTAATAATGATTCTATCAAAATATGACGAATTCCTTTTGCAGTGAAAAATGCCGTTTCAGATTTTGTAATGGTAGGTTTACATAAATTGTATTTATCTGCAATATAAGCTCGCGTATAAGAGTAATCTACCAATGATATAAATTTAACGATTTCGTCTAGCTGGGTTATATTATTATACAGCTCAGTTATGAATCTATTATACAAACGAGAGAGAGAGTCCAACATAACATGTTTAGAACTTAATACTAGGGTGCATACCTTTTTAATTTCCGGACTAATAATCGTCATATTTGTGCCGGTTGTTTTATCACAATTAATCAGACTAAGATCGAGAGCGTATAGCTTATTTTCATTTTTATATTTAGAAAAAAATGGAATATTAACTATTTTTAAACCTTTTAATTGTGTAATAAGTATAGTTGCTCTACGACTAGTACAAGTTAATGAACTTCCGGACTTTTCAGTTGCATGAATTTTTACATATTCTGATTTTTTAAATACAGACGATTTGCTTTTAGAACGTTCATAAATTGCTACTTTTTCATTTAAAAATTGCTGAATACCTATTAAAATATCGTAAGAGTCTTCCCATGTTTCAACCGTTTCATCATGCTCCTTATCATACCCTGGGTTAATAAAATTTTCATCAAACAATAGACTATTTTTATCACGTATTTTATCCAATACCAATACCTTTTCAATTAACGTGCATAAAGCATCACTGTATGTATTTACCTTATCTGATACACGTTTAAAAACATAGTTATTTGATTTAATATCATTTTTTATATTATTAAAAATGTCTTTGTTTGCTAATAAAGACGCGTTCATATGAAAACAATCACCAGGTGTTATTTTTTTTAAAACAATTTTACGAGATAATTTTTCTAAATCGCGCATATTAGTTAATTTCTCTCTCATTTCAGCAACATCATTCTTAATTAATAAATGTTCGCAATAATCATATTCATCTTGCAAAACATCTGAGTTTGTTAATGGGTTCAACATCATATAATGGAATTTACGCTTACCCATCGGTGTCTTGCACTGATTTAAAAACGAAGATACAGAAGAATTCGTTCCAGTTGTTCCTGTTAACGAAGAATTAATTATATTTAATTGTTTAAGAGAATGATTACCTAACAATAATCGCTCCGAACTGTTTTCAAACAGAGGTGGTAATATTTTTTTAGTAAGATCAGGATTGTGATAGTATATAAAATCTAATAAATAGCAATATGATTGACCACCGATCGGATATTGTGTCAAATTAGTAAGAATTTCATCATTTAATTGATTGAAATATTTTTTAATAATTTCAATTTTATATGGCTGTTTTTCACAATTTAATACTTTCGTTTTATGTGTTACACACGCATCGTTCTTATCAATAATGTGACGACATTGTGTTTTAGTATCGACAAAATGTAAAATGTCATCTATAATCGTAGACGATAAATTATGAATTACTATTAATTCACTTGGTTGATAAATTGATACATACCGTTCAAGCTCGTCGTATGCATCAGGTGTTTTTGCATATTCTTGGTTATATTCAAATACTACCGATTTTCCGGTATAAATATCAATATTCGAAATACCCACTATTATTGTATTATTAATTTTTTCCAACCATACACACATCGTATTATTTGTAAGTTCTGTCGCATCATTTGAAAAATATGTTCCAGGCGAATAAATTCCTGAAAGACTTCTTGTTGTCCCAGCAGCTTTCTCATCTTGGCTATAAACCGCAACAGTATATCCAAACCCTTGCAACTTATTTAAATATTTATCCAACATATAATCACGAAACCCAGCCATCATCACATTTTTTTCACCAATACATACATTTTTTTTAGCAACAGATAATTCACATAAACTCGCATAATCCGAAATAGTAGAACCGGTAATAGTACCAGTTTCACTATTCAATAAACCATAAACCTCATAAAACGCTCCAACCTGTATCAATACAATACTTTTTTCTCCATATTCAGTATGTAAATCTGCGGTATCCTGTAAATATTTTTTTATTAACGCCATACCTTGATTGTTATCTATTATAATGTCGTTATGTTTATATACTTTTATATTATTAATAGTAGTCTTCTAATTTATGCGGAACAGAATAAATATTCCTTAATGTTTTATATTTTTCCAAAAGCATAATTAGCATTGATGTAAAGTTACCGCCTCATACATTCCATGTTGGGTGTAAATAGGTGTTGTTTTTAAACTTATTTTGATTTGTAAAACCATTAGGCTTGGGTATTTGAACGCCCCACCCGCTGAGATCTTGGTTGAATTTTACGGCATCCTCGAACATCTCATCCATATTATTGACCTTACCGACGTTCCAATTATTCAAAGGTTGGTTGAATAATGAGGCACGATAGAACATTTGACGCATATTAATGACATTTCTGACGTCCCAATTGTTCAAAGGTTGGTTGAAATTTACGGCCTCATTGAACATACTCTTCATAGTCTCGACATTGCTGACGTTCCATTTATCCAAAGGTTGGTTGAAGTTTTCGGTGAAATTGAACATCCCCTCCATATTCTTGACCTTGCTGACGTTCCAATTATTCAAAGGTTGGTTGAATTTTTTGGCTTCTTCGAACATCCTCTCCATAGTGATGGCATTGCTGACGTTCCAGCACGATAAATCCTCATCAAAATCTGTTGTATCTCCTAAGTATTGTCGGAAGTCACCACCGTCAGAAGAAGAAATATATATTATATTAGCGAACAACCAAGAAAAATCTTTAACCTTAGACACGTCCCATCTTGAAATATGTCCATAAATATTTATCGCCAATCTTTTATTACTTAACCATAATTTAACGGCATTACGTAAATTTATGCTATCTTCTTCAAAAGTATGTGTTTTATCCTTACATTTTGTAAGCGTTGTCTTCGTATTGGTAACCGATTTGAACGAAACCTGAATCCGGTGGTTTTTCCTAAACCGCATTTGCTATTTCCGCCTCCTGAGTTACGATTAGTTATACATCCTTTGCTTATTACCTTGGGCATCCTTATTATACGATTAGATAAAAAATTTATGCGGAACAGAATAAATGTTCAGAAAAATATCCCTAAATGTATAGAGAATTGTTCCATTTCCTTAATCTCCACATGATATTTAATTATCAAATTATCAATATGTATAATATGTATAATATGATGATACGTATAATTTGATAATTTGATATTTTTACGTGTTGACTATCAACTAATGACGGTATGTATAAATTGTTCTAATGTTTTAATTTCAGGTTTAGCATCATAACTAATTGTTTCGTTATCTTTTATGAGTTTAATAGTTGGATACCCTTCTATGCTGTATTTATTTAACATTTCTTTAACTTCTGGATCTTTTTCGTCGGTACAATTAATTGTCCTAAATACGATAGTATACCCATTAATGTTTTTTCCATCATACTCATTTCTAAATTCATTCCATACAGGCAATGCCTTTTTACAATATGGACACCAATCCACAGTAAACATTAACAATTCTACTTCCTTATCTGTCGTTTCTTCTACAAATTCGGTATTTTCCTTATACCCCTTTTTAAGTTTCGGAACTAAATATTTATTGTATACAAATATTATTGATATAATAAGTAAAATAATAGTGGCAAATATTAAAAATAATTTCCATGAAATATAAGATTTGATTTTTTCACCGATGTTTACCATTGTATTTAAATACTATAATATATATAGAGAAAAAACGAATATAATAATATTATAACATGTGGTTTCGTGATAAAGATGGAAATATGCGTTGTGTATTACGCCAAGACTTTCACACTGACAGCGAATATTATGAATATATTCGTAATATTGTGCTCCGTTAAAACCATATTTATATTATGAAATTCCGTTGGAAACGTTTAAATTTTAATATGGGATAAAACAGATTTAAAAATAAAATCTGTTTTTATGTAGATGCATTTATTAATTAAAACCACAAACCTATCCCAACCATTTTATATTAATCATTCCAATTATCATGAAGGAGATGCAGGATTGGATTTATTTACTCTCGAAGATATTACTATTAAAGCTAAAACAACATCTAAAATTAATACGGGTATTATATGTGAAGCATTATCAGACGATAAAACAAAGGGACTATCATTTTTTATGTATCCTAGGTCGTCTATTTCTAAAACCCCATTAAGACTAGCAAATTCAGTCGGTATTATTGATAGGGATTATAGAGGGAATTTAATAGGTTGTTTTGATAATATAAGCAATGAAGATTATGTTGTAGAAAAAGGAACGAGATTGCTTCAAATATGTGCTCCTAATTTGGAACCTATAACATTTGAATTAGTAGAAGAACTTAGTGAAACTAGTAGGGGAGGAGGAGGTTTTGGGAGTACTGGTAAATAAAGGAAATAAATAAATTTATTTAGAAATTGCTTTTATGACACTCTTATAAATAGGTATTTTCCTTTGTTTTGCTAATTTTTTAAGTAATGTTCGATTTTCTTTTACATCTTGGAAACTCATTTTCCATATAAAATTAATTTCGTTTTGTTTCTTTTGTTCCATCCTTTTTTTTAACATTTTTTTATGTTCTCTCCATTTAGGTATAATAATAGCGTCAGGAGTATATTCCCAAAAAAGAGAGCCCAATATCCAAAACCCTTGTAATTTTAGTTGTGCCAAATAGAAATCGCATATTCTATAATTTAGCTCACATTGTTTCAGATTTTCTTCATTATAGTGCCAATCTACATCCAAATATTTCATTATATCATCAGTATCTATCCAATCCTTTTTTAAACCCGTTTGACTTTTTAAAAAGGTAGTTTTACCTATACAAGAAGGTCCTATAATGATTTTCCCACGTAGGTGTGTATTATAAGATTTTTTTAATTCTTCTAGTTTTGAATTATTTTGTTGTAAATGAAAGAAATCCATATTTAATATAGTATAATATAGTATATTAAATATAGTATTTATCAAATACGGATAAAGTAAAAATACCAATTGATGAGGGTAGTATACATTAAAATAAAACTTGAAAATATTTTCTCTCTCTATTGTAATGAACAAAACTAAAAAGAAGTTCATAGGTAAGAGTAAATATACACGTAAGAAAAGAATTTTTAAAAAAAACGATTTTAAAAATGGAGATGGTATGTTAACAACAGTATGGGGACCCAGTTTATGGCATTATTTACACACATTAAGTTTTAATTATCCATTGCATCCAACACCCGACCAAAAAAAAGCACATAAAGAGCAGATTTTACTATTACAAAAAACATTGCCATGTAGCCATTGTCGCAAAAATCTGAAAGCAAATTTAAAAATATGTCCTTTAAAAAATAGTCATTTTAAAAATAGAGATACTTTCTCTAGATACGTTTACCAATTACATGAAACCGTAAATAAAATGCTTGGCAAACATTCGAATCTAACGTATTGCGACGTTCGTGAACGATACGAACATTTCCGTTCGAGGTGTTTAAAAGAAAATAAACCTAATGATAGAGAGAAAATAGAAATAGGATGCACTGAACCTCTTTACGGAAAGAAAGCAAAATGTGTGTTACAAATTGTTCCTCACGATTTTAAAGGCGACACCTTTAATATTCATAAAAAATGTGAAATTAATAGGTAAAGGACTATAATACTAACAAGAGAGATGTAGCGTTTTTTATATATAAAAAGTATGATAGTTATAAAAAGTAACAGTTTTAATATAATACTTAAAATGTGTTGATATTTTAAGTAAATATCAATGCGTTGATGTGTGTACCAGACCCCACGCTGTGATGTTTCCAATTTTTTCTCAACATTATCTAATGTATCCTGCGTTGTTTCAGTAGAGGATTTATATTTATTTAATAAATCATGCATATTATCTAATACTGTTTCATTCTCTTCTGCTATTTCATTTTGCATCGATATACTATTATTAATGCTATTATATTTACTTCGCAGAGTTGATACATGAGATTCTGCTAATTTAACGATATTTGTTTTAGAAAGTAAATGGATCGGTGGCGATGCTGACGATGCTGACGGTGGC
>Ga0209223_10000984_pt1 | contig 32250 bp, 34 predicted proteins | sample COG_06_FD_184750 | JGI IMG/M metagenome (GOLD analysis project Ga0209223, IMG submission 184750) | Pelagic Microbial community sample from North Sea - COGITO 998_met_06 (SPAdes) (version 2) | ecosystem: Environmental > Aquatic > Marine > Neritic zone/Coastal water | place: Helgoland, sampling...
CACTCATAACTGAACGATGCTTTAAGAAGATTAAAGACATGCATTCTTTTTTTAACTCAATACTAAATTTTACTTTTCTATACATAAAATGCCCCCAAATTGTGTCTAACTTTTTGGGGGCACTGTACATTTAGTTGGCTTTTTTTATTATAATAAAATTACTTTCTTTATTTCATTTCCGCCGAGAGCCTCATTCATCATCGCCAAAATTTTTTCCTTTCCATACCCTAACTCCTCACGAAGTACAGAAGAACTTAGCTTTACATACAAAGTACCATTACGCAGTTCTACTTTTTCCGTATAACTCGCAACTCCATTCCCCATTAAAGAGTCCCAGTTCTCTTTCACAGAAATTTTTTGCATTCCTTTTGAAAGATTATTTTCTTTGATAAAACTTCCCATCAAATCTTTAAGGGACAAATATTCTTCTTGACGTTTTGCCATATTTTTTATTTACCAAACCCTATGAGAGTTCGAACATTTTATATGATTTATTAATACTTTGCACCACCTCTTCTGTTCGTTCAGCATGCGTATCTGTAATAAATAATTGACCGAACTGATCATTATTCACCAATGAAATAAGTTTTGAAACTCGATTCTCATCCAACTTATCAAAAATATCATCCAACAAAAGAATTGGCACCACCTTAGATTGTTTTTTGATAAAATCAAACTGAGCCAATTTCAATGCAATTAAATAAGATTTTTGCTGTCCTTGAGAACCAAACTTTTTAATTGGATAACCTCCAATTTCAAATACCAAATCATCCTTATGAACACCAGAACTTGTGTATTGAAGCATTTTATCTTTTTGCAGATTATCTTCTAGCAGTTTTTCAAAATCATCTTCCAACAATTGTGATTTATACACTAAGTTCACTTGTTCCTTTCCTTCAGATATCGTTTGATACCTCTCATTAAAGATAGGTATAAATATTCTCAAAAACTCTCTTCGCTCCTTATGAATTATATCTCCATAAGAAATAAGCTGCTGGTTATAAACTTCCAAGTTCACCACATCAAAAGTTCTATTCGCTGCAAAATACTTCAACAAGGCATTACGCTGAACCAACGTTTTATTATAGGAAATAAGCGTTTTCAAATAAGATTGATTCTGCTGAGAAATAACACTATCAATAAATTTTCTACGTGTTTCACTACCTTCTATAATCAAATCTCTATCTGCGGGAGAAATAATCACCAATGGAAATTTCCCTATATGCTCTGAAAATTTTTCATAAGCTTTTCCATTTCTCTTAATTATTTTCTTTTGACCTTTCTTTAGACTGCATAGAATCACCTCTTCTCTATCATCAACATCGTAGCTCCCCTCTAACATAAAAAACTCTTCACCATGTCTAATATTCTGAACTGCCACGGAATTAAAATAACTTTTCGCAAATGACAAATAGTAAATCGCATCCAACACGTTGGTTTTCCCAACTCCGTTATTCCCAACAAAACAATTTATATTCTCCTGAAAATCAAACACTTGCTGTGTTAAGTTTTTATAATTCACTAAAGATAATTTGCGCAAATACATAGTTCTATCGTCGTATAAATAAGAGGTCGCAAATTATTAAAAGTTTTGCGAAAAAGAGACTTTTTAAATTCAATTAAAAAAACTATTTTTGCTTGCTTATAAATCGAAAACAAATTAAAATACTTATTTTTTTCGATGACAATAAACCAAAAAAAAGAAAAACAAGAATAGATGGCAACATACAAGAAGAAAGGACAAAAAAAAGTTAAAAGTGCACCTGTAGATCATATTGAAGAAGAAAGCACGACCGCTGAAGTTTTCAAAAACCTAGAGGAAAGTGCTTCTAAATCGGAACAATGGATTGAAAAATACCAAAAGCCATTATTCTCTGGATTGGTACTTGTTGTTGTTCTTATCTTAGGATATATTGCTTACAATGCATACGTAATTGAACCAAAAGAACAGGAAGCTGCGAATGAATTGTCATTTCCGAAAGAAAACTTTGAAGAAGCGATTAATGCTACAGCAGATGCAGAGGCTTTATTTAGCTTAGCTCTAGAAGGAGCTAATGGAAAATATGGATTTGTAGATATTGCTGACAAATACAGTGGGACAAAAGCTGGAAACTTAGCCAACTATTACGCAGGTCTTTCTTACTTAAAAACAAATGATTACAAAAATGCTATTTCATACTTAGAGAAATTTTCTTCAAGCGATGCTTTATTAAGTCCAGCTGCTTTAGGAGCTATTGGAGATGCATTTGCAGATTTAGATCAAAACGATGATGCTTTATCTTACTACGAAAAGGCAGCAAAAGTTCAGCCTAACGCTTCTACAACGCCTTTATACTTGCTAAAAGCCGGTAACACCGCTTTAGACTTGGGAGATGCAAAGAAAGCAGAAGGATTCTTTTCTGAAATCAAAAATAAATACCCAGAGTCTGCTTTAGCGAACAATATTGAAATGCACATCAATAAAGCAAAGTACGCTCAAAACTAAGAAGTATTTAAATACTTAACTCATACAAAATAGCATTTATGGCTACTACTGACTTATCAGCATATGACAAAAACACAGTTCCAAACGCGAAAAATTTTCGGTTTGGAATTGTTGTTTCTGAATGGAATGAATCAATTACAGAAGGACTTTACCAAGGAGCCGTAAAAGCTTTATTAGACAACGGTGCACTGGAAGAAAACATTATCAAATGGGATGTTCCTGGAAGTTATGAGTTGATTTATGGAGCAAAAAAAATGGTTGCATCGCAAGACTTGGATGCTGTTATTGCTATTGGTAATGTTATCAAAGGAGAGACAAAACATTTTGATTTTGTCTGTGACGGAGTAACTCAAGGAATTAAGGATTTAAATATCATTCAAGATATTCCTGTTATCTTTTGTGTACTTACGGATGACACAATGCAACAATCGATCGAAAGATCTGGTGGTAAGCACGGTAACAAAGGTGTTGAATGTGCCATAGCAGCGATTAAGATGGCTGTTATCAAAAATATCTAATCCTACTTTACACGCTTACTCTCCTTACATTTTTGTTAATTTCTTTAACAAATATTTCAAAGAATAGACTTTTATTCCAACATTAATTTCTGTAATTTTAAGCATACAATCAAAATGAAATTTTATGTTCGGAACTCCTTTTAAACAAAGAGCTCATTACGTTTTTAACTACAAGCCTCGCTACTATAGCGAGCGCAAAGAGCGTTTGGAAAATTTAAAAGGGAAATATGCGGAAGATTCTGAAAACTTAGAAAACAAAGACTATAGAGTTTCCTTAGTAAAAAACAACTTAAAAAATGATTGGGCGAAATCAAAAAAAGGTCCCAATGACGGTGGTTCAAGTAAACGCTTGGCAATAATCATTGCGATTTTAGTAGGGATCTGTGCCTATCTTTTTGAATTACACACACTTATTTAATGACAGACATTATACAATTGTTACCAGATCACGTAGCAAATCAAATTGCTGCAGGGGAAGTTGTACAACGTCCTGCTTCTGTTGTAAAAGAATTACTAGAAAATGCTATCGACGCTGGAGCTACGAGCATCAAGCTTATCATAAAAGACGCTGGAAAAACATTAATTCAAGTCATTGATAATGGTAGCGGTATGACTATGACCGATGCTAGGCTGTGTTTTGAAAGACATGCCACTTCAAAAATCAAAGAAGCACAAGATTTATTCAACCTAAATACAAAAGGATTTAGAGGAGAAGCCATGGCATCAATTGCAGCGATTGCCTATGTGGAACTAAAAACCAAACAAGACGGTCAAGAGATAGGAACTTGCCTTAAAATTGAAGGTAGCAAAGTAACTTCTCAAGAACCGGATTGTCCTGCCAAAGGAACGAGCGTTGCCGTAAAGAATTTATTCTACAATATTCCTGCTCGAAGAAATTTTTTAAAATCTGACACCATTGAAACCAGACATATTGTCAATGAGTTTCAAAGAGTTGCCTTAGCCCATAATGATATTGGTTTTTCTTTAAACCACAACAATTCTGAAGTTTATAATTTAAAAGCTGGAAATCTAAAACAACGCATCGTTGGAGTTTTTGGAGGTAAAACGAATGAAAAACTAGTTCCTATTGCTGAAGATACCGATGTAATAAAAATAGACGGATTTGTTGCCAAACCAGAATTCTCTAAAAAGAAAAGAGGTGAACAATTCTTTTTTGTGAATGATCGATATATCAAAAGTTCCTATTTACATCATGCGGTTTCAAGTGCCTTTGACGGATTGCTTGGCAATGGCTACCATCCTTCTTACTTTTTGTATTTAAGTGTTCCTCCAGAAAGTATTGATATCAATATACATCCTACCAAAACGGAGATTAAATTTGATAATGAAAAGATTTTGTATGCGATCATCCGAGCCACAGTAAAGCATGGTTTAGGTCAGTACAATGTATCTCCTGTTTTAGATTTCAACAGGGATTCCTCTATGGATACCCCCTATGCACTGGAGGGAAAAGAATATTCTTCAGAGCCAAAAATAGAAATTGATCCTAATTTCAATCCTTTTAAAACAGAAGTTGCTTCTAATTCTTTTAGTACTTCTGCACAAACAAATACCGATACTTTTACCGCTCCAAGTTATAGTTCTAAATCAGATTTGCCAGAATGGGAATCTTTATATTCAGGAACCACAGAAAATGACATTTTTGAAAATCAAGTAGAACCTGTACAGGCAGAATTAGGATTGGACTTGCAAGAAGAAGAAAAAGCAACAGGTAAAACCTTTCAAATTCATAATAAATACCTATTAAGCACTATAAAATCGGGAGTCGTATTGATTCACCAAAATTTAGCGCATCAAAGAATTTTATACGAAGAGTTTTTAGAAAACATAACTGTTAAAGAAGCTGCCAGTCAGCAATTACTTTTTCCTGTTGAAATTTCTTTCACGAAAGAAGAAATTGAGATTTTAAGAGAATTGAAATTAGATTTAGAAAATACCGGGTTTCTTTTTGATAAGATTACAGATGATAGTATTATTGTAAAAGGTATTCCAACATCTATTACCGAAAGTCAAATAACTATTATTATTGAACAGTTATTAGACGATATTAAAGAAGAAGTACCTGAGAGTAGCTTTAGTCAATTGGATATTATTTCAAAATCTCTAGCCAAATCACTTGCTATCAAAACAGGTAGTAAGCTATCAGAAAAAGAACAAGAGAGTTTGGTTTTTAATCTATTCGCTTGCAAAGAACCATCTATCTCTCCTTACGGGAAAAAAGTTTTTGAAACTTTGACCATAGGTGAATTGGATAAAATTTTTAATTCAAAACTATAAAGCACTATGGGTAGAATTACAGAAAGCATTAAACATTTGATTATAATTAATGTTATTCTATTTATTGCTCCTCAATTTTTCAAAGGAATTGATTTGCAAACTCTTTTTGCGTTGCACTTTCCTGGAAATCCGGAATTCGGATTTTGGCAATATGTGACGCATATTTTTATGCATGGAAGTTTTTCCCATATTTTATTTAACATGTATGGGCTATGGGCATTTGGAACACCACTGGAACAAATGTGGGGACGAAATAAATTTTTGTTTTTCTATTTTTCTGCAGGAATTGGAGCTGGATTGATTTATACAGCTGTAAATTACTACCAATTCAATGGTTTTTATGAGCAATTAATTTCTGATGGGCTTAGTAGCGTAGATATTCAAAATCTTTTAGACACAGGGAAATACAATGCAAATATGGTTAGTTTATCTAACGAGGCTTTGAGTGAATTTTTCAGTCTATACCATACTCCTGCAGTAGGTGCATCTGGAGCTATCTATGGCGTATTAGTAGCCTTCGGTTTATCATTCCCAGAATCAAAATTAGCTTTGATATTTTTCCCAGTTCCTATTGCGGCCAAATATTTTATACCAGTCATGATTTTAGGGGATTTATTTTTTGGTGTTACCAAATACTCAATAGGAAACGTTGCCCATTTTGCACATATTGGAGGAGCCTTGATCGGTTTTATCATTGCTTGGTATTGGAAAAAAAATCAATTCAAACGTTGGGACTAATCATATGAACAAATATCTAAATAAATACAATCAAGGAACTATTGTAGAAAAATTAATCTATATAAATGTTGGCGCATTTTTATTGACTTTTCTATTAAATTCTTTTGGATATTTATTCCAATCCAATTCTAATCTAGTGATGAATTGGTTTTCAATGCCTTCGAATATTGACTATTTTATAACAAGACCTTGGAGTATTATCTCCTATGGCTTCCTTCATGCAGGGTTCTTTCACATACTAACCAACTTATTGGTTTTATTTTATATAGGTAATCTTTTCATCGATTACTTTATTCAAAAGCAACTATTAAGTTTTTATCTTTTCGGAACTGTTTTCGGTGGACTTCTTTATTTAGTGAGTTATACGATATTCCCTGCTTTGCAAAATACAAATGCCACTTTGGTAGGGGCTAGTGCTGCTGTAATGGCAATTTTTATTGGGATCGCTACTTACATTCCTAACTACGAAATCAACATAAGATTTATTGGTTTTGTAAAACTATGGAAATTAGCAGCGTTTTTTATTGGGTTGGACTTAATTCAAATTCCAAGTGGAAATGCGGGGGGGCATTTAGCCCATCTTGGTGGAGCTTTATTTGGTTTTATTTATATGAGTCAAATTAGAAAAGGAGCTCTTTCTTTCACTATAAAAAACCCGTTTAGTTCGCTGTTTTCAAAAAGAAGCAATTTACGAACTGTATATAAGGCCAAACGTAAAAAAGCAAAAACAAAAAACTCAAAACAAAGCAAATCCAACAGACCAACCAACCAGCAACAGATTGATGCTATTTTAGATAAAATCAGCAAATCGGGTTACGATTCATTAAACCAAGAGGAAAAAAACCTTTTATTCAAACAGGGAAAAAAGAATTCATGAAAAACCTTTCCTTCATAGATAAAGTCATTTTCTTTTTCAATTCACTTGCAGCATTTTTTTTACTTGCTTCATATATCATCCCATTTGTCCCTCCAAAAGTTACGGCAACCGTTTCGGTATTAAGTCTGGGAATGCCAGTACTTATCATTGCTAATATTCTGTTTTTTATATTTTGGATTGTTAAAGTAAAAAAACAATTTTTCTTGTCGCTTTTAATTTTGGCAATAGGTTACCAGCATATCAATGCTTTTGTACAATTTGGTAACAGTGACTCAACTAAGCAGGAGGATTCTATCAAAATAATGTCCTATAATGTTCGTTTGTTTAATGCCTATAAATGGTCGAAGAAAAATGACTTAGACAAAAATATTTATGAATTTATCAACGTCAAATCACCAGATATAATTGCCTTTCAAGAATACTTTCCAAAAAAAGATATTCAACTTAATTTTCCTTTCAAATATATTGTTAAAAATAAAGGTTCAAAAGCATGTCAGGCAATTTATTCGGATTACAAAATAATCAATAAGGGCTCCTTAGACTTCACCCAATCCGGGAATAATGCAATTTTTGCAGATATAAAAGTTAAAGCTGATACCATCAGAATTTACAATATACACTTACAATCTTTTAGTATAGACAAAAACAAAGAGAACTTCGGAGAAAAGGATTCTGAAAAATTATTTCATAAATTTACAAGTAGATTTATAAAACAACAAACACAAGTAGAAAAAATAATAATCCATACTAAAAACTCTCCGTATAAAACTATTTTTATGGGAGATTTTAACAACACAGCTTTCTCTTGGGTATACAACCAATTAAGTAAAGTTAAAAACGATGCTTTTATTGAAGCAGGTTTTGGGTTTGGGAAATCGTTCGATTATATTTTTCCATTCCGCATCGATTTTATCCTGACTGATACAGATATTAAAATACAAGAATTTGATACATACAGAGTTAATTATTCTGATCATTACCCAATAATGACTAGAATAACTCTTTGAAATTAATACATTTGCAAAAAACCAAATTATGAAAACATACGATGTTGCAGTTATTGGAAGCGGACCTTCAGGTGCTTCAGCTGCATTAAAATTGGCAGAAAACGGAATTTCTGTAGTACTTATTGAAAAAGAAACACTTCCAAGATATAAAACATGTGGAGGAGGCTTTGTCTATAGAGGAAGAAGACATATGCCTTTTGATGTAAGTTCAGTAGTTGAAAGAGAGTTTAATAAAATTGATATCTATTTTGATAAAGCTGGTATTCATTTAACTTCTGAAAGAGAAGAACCGATTATTAGTATGATCATGCGAGATGATTTTGACAATTTAATTGTTGAAAAAGCAAAAAAAGCAGGAATCACGTTGCTAGAAGATCATAAGTTAAAAGATATGACTTTTGGTGATTCTATCACATTGCACACTTCTAAGGGAGATATTCAATCTAAATTTGTTATTGCTGCGGATGGAGCTTTGAGTCCTACAGCAAAATTAACTGGTTGGGAAGAAACTAGATATTTAATTCCAGCCCTAGAATATGAAGTAGAAGTTTCTCCTGAAGATTTTGAACGACTTTCTAAAGAAGTACGTTTTGATTTTGATGCGGTACCTTTAGGATATGGTTGGTCTTTCCCTAAAAAGAATCATTTATCTATTGGAGTCGCTTCGGCTCGTAGAACAAAAATTGATCTTAAAAAGCACTACCAAGAGTACTTAAAAACTCTAGGGATTAAAAACATCGTTAATGAGCAATTTCATGGTTTCCAAATCCCAGTTACTCCTAGAGAAGATGGATATTTTAGAAAAAATGTATTGTTAGTCGGTGATGCTGCAGGTTTTGCAGATCCTGTAACTGCCGAAGGAATTTCAAACGCAATTTTAACAGGTGTCATGGCAGCAGAATCTATAATTGAAGCGAAACTAGACAGTAAGGAAACTGAAGAATTATTTGAAACTAAATTGAGTAAAGTATTACTTCCTGAACTTAAAACAGGGGTTTACCTAGCAAAATTATTCTATGAAAATGAAAAGGCTCGTCACTTTCTAATGAAAATGTATGGACCTCGTTTTTGTGAGGCAATGACAGATGTTTTCATGGGAGAGAGATCTTATCCAACTGATATTAAATCTAGAATTGGAGAAAAAATTAAAGGTGCTATTTTCGATAAATTTAAGATTTAAAGTTAATGGAGACCAAAAGACTTAACAAAGCTATTTCAGAAACCGGATATTGTTCTAGACGTGCCGCTGATAAATTAATTGAAGATGGACATGTAAAAGTTAATGGAGAAACTGTTGGTCTTGGTGTTAAAGTAACTTCAAAGGATACAATCATAGTCCATGGCCAATTGATTACCAAAGAAGTTAAAAATATTTATTTAGCATTTAACAAACCTGTTGGTATTACTTGTACTACAGATACAAAAATTAGAGGCAACATCATCACTTACATGAATTATCCGGAAAGAATATTTCCTATAGGTCGTTTGGATAAGCCTAGTGAAGGTTTGATTTTTATGACGAATGATGGAGATATTGTAAATAAAATTTTACGCTCTAAAAACAATCATGAAAAGGAATATATTGTTACTGTGGATAAAAAAATCACAGAGAGTTTCATAAAAAAAATGGGGAATGGTATTCCTATTTTAGATACGATCACTGATAAGTGCTTTGTAGAAAAAATTAATGATTATACTTTTAAGATTATTTTAATGCAGGGTTTGAATCGTCAGATTCGACGAATGTGTGAGTACCTAGGATACGAAGTTAAAAAACTGAAACGAGTAAGAATTATGAATATTCGTTTGAACAATATCAAACCTGGTAATTACAGGTCTTTTACACGAGCCGAATTACTTACGATTAATAAATTAGTTGGTAATTCCAGTAAAACAGAAGAAGCCTCTTAAAAAGCAAACCCCATTTCAAATTTGAAATGGGGTTTTTGTTTTATTTACTTGCAAATAACTTCACATCTTCCTCGGAAACTTCGGCATCTCCAAGAATCATTAAGCGTTCCACAACATTTCTCAACTCTCTAATATTCCCAGTCCAATCATAATGCTTCAGCAAGTCAATTGCCTTTTGAGAAAAACCTTTGACAGGCAAGCCTTGTTCTCCTGCCAACAATTTTGCAAAATAATTTACCAATAATGGAATATCGTCCCTCCTATCGTTAAGCGCCGGAACTTTGATAAGAATAACCGCTAACCTATGGTATAGATCTTCTCGAAATCTTCCTTCAGCAATTTCTTTTTTTAAGTCTTTATTCGTTGCTGCAACCACACGAACATTTACTTTAATATCTTTATCACTACCTACTCTGCTAATTCTACTTTCTTGCAAAGCTCTCAACACTTTTGCTTGGGCAGACAAACTCATATCCCCTATTTCATCAAGAAATATTGTTCCATTATTCGCAGCTTCAAATTTCCCCGCTCTATCCTTATTCGCTCCAGTAAAGGAACCTTTCACATGACCAAAAAGTTCACTTTCTATCAACTCCGAAGGAATTGCGGCACAATTTACTTCAATCATTGGTGCTTTGGCTCTATCACTTTTCTCATGCAACCAGTGAGCCACTAACTCCTTACCAGTTCCGTTAGGTCCTGTGACAAGCACCCTAGCATCTGTAGACGCAACTTTCTCAATCATTGTTTTGATATGTAAAATAGCATCGCTTTCACCGATCATCTCATACTTTTTACTCACCTTTTTCTTTAAACGAGTATTTTCAACGATAAGATTATTGCTCATCAAAGCATTTCTCACGGTGGTTAGCAAACGATTCAAATCTGGCGGTTTTGAGATATAATCAAATGCTCCCAACCTCATCGTTTCAACGGCAGTGTCAAGATCTCCATGACCAGAAATCATTATAATTGGTACTTGAGACTCAATCTTCTTTAATTTTTCCAAGACTTCCACTCCATCCATTTTTGGCATTTTGATATCGCAAAGAATCAGATCATACTCTTTTTCCATTACTTTCTCAAGACCAATCAACCCATTTTCAGCCACCTCCACATGGTAGGCATCATTTTCTTCGCTTATAATTTTAGTCAATACCCTACGTATTGCTGCTTCGTCTTCAATTATTAATATATTACTCATCTAAATGGATTTCCTTTAATAGTTTTCAATCTCAAACCTAACAAAACTTTCTCAATTATCTTAATATTTAAGCCATTTGTATAAATCTTTATAGCTAGGTTTTTTACCATACATTAAGACACCAATTTTATAAATTTTCGCTGCAACATATACAATTCCAATAAAGGTGGCAACCAAAACAAACATTGATATCACAATTTCATACCAAGCGACTCCGAATGGAATTCGCATCATCATCACAATGGGTGACGTAAAAGGTATAATAGAAAAAGTTGTAGCAACAGGCCCATGTGGGTCACTAATTACAGCAGCAAAGCCAACATACACCCCTAATATCAAAGGAATGATAACCGGCAACATAAACTGCTGGGTATCCGTCTCACTATCCACAGCAGCACCAATTGCAGCATAAATAGAACTGTACAAAAAGAAACCTGAGATAAAATAAAAAATAAACAGAAAAAACATAGTGATCAGCGGAAGATCTAAGATTTCTCTTACCACCATTATAATTTCATTTAAGTTATCTGCCGATACAGAAACCTTTGCATCTACAATTTGATTAGACTGTATAGTCATAAAATCAATACCCAAGAAAAAAGAAGCTGCATAGCTAAAAACCAATATTAAAACTCCCCAGATAAAAAACTGTAACAAGCCTGCTAATGCATTACCAATTATTTTCCCCATCAACAGTTGAAATGGTTTTACTGATGAAATAATTACTTCAATAATTCTACTTGTTTTCTCTTCAATTACAGACCTCATAACCGAATTACCATACACAACGATAAACATCATGATTAAATAGCCAGCGGCCATTCCAAGACCTATTTTTATCCCGCTCCCTAATTTTGAAGATTCTCCACCAGAAAAATTAATTTGATGTATGGATACTTGGTAACTTGCATTTTTAATTATCTGTTGTTGAATACCAATTGCCTCCAAATGTGAAAACTTAAGTTTGTTCGCTATTTTGCTTTCAATACTTTTAACAAGCATCAAATTAGGAGCATCAACCGAATAAAATTCGATGCTTTCCGATAATTCTCTCAAATTTTTATATCCAGAAGGCACAAACAATAACCCGTCATATTTGTCTTCTTCAACCAAAACCTTACATTGTTCTAGCCCAACTTGTGTCAAATTAATGTATTGAACCGTTTCTGAACTAATAAAGTCTTTGCTAATCTCTAATTGAGAATTGTCAACGATTACTATCTGTTTAACACTTGATTCATTTACCTTAGTTAGATAAGCAATCAACAAACCCATTCCTATTACTAAAAACGGACTTAAAAAAGTAAGAATTATAAAAGATTTATTTCTCACTTTTGTCAGAAACTCTCTCTTTATAATAAGTTTTAATTTTTCCATAATTCTTAATTATTTACAAATTGATTAGAAACAGCATTCATAAATATAGAATTCATGGTTGGAATTTGTTCCAAAAAGTGAGTTACAGAACCTAAAGTCTTCATTTTTTCTAAAAGAGCTTCAGTTGATTGACCTTCTTTTAACTGTACCATAAGTCGGACATCATTATGCAGGGTTTGAAAATTGGCATCTTTTATTTGATAGTCTAGCGATAATTCCTTTTTAAGTTTGTCTTCATCCTCTGTTTTTATCCCTATTTCAAACAAATAAGTACGATACTTTTTTTGAAGTTCTACAAGATTTCCTTCTAATATCTTTTTTGATTTATGGATCAAAACAATATAATCACACATTTTTTCAACAGATTCCATTCTATGAGTAGAAAAAATGATGGTGGCTCCCTTCTCTTTTAACTCTAATATTTCATTAGCGATTAATTCGGCATTCACTGGATCAAATCCGCTAAAAGGTTCATCAAAAATTAAAAGTTTTGGTTCGTGTAATACAGTTACAATAAACTGTACTTTTTGCGCCATTCCTTTAGACAGTTCCTGAATTTTTTTATCCCACCAATCCGTTATTCCAAATTTTTCAAACCAAATCAAAAGTTTTTCTCTCGCATCCTCTTTAGACATTCCTTTCAGTCGTGCTAAATACATGGCCTGTTCTCCTACCTTCATAGATTTATACAAACCTCTTTCTTCTGGCAAGTAACCTATTTGTGAAATATGACTTTCATTCAACTCTTCACCATCCAAGAGAACCTTTCCTTTATCCGCTAAAACAATTTGATTCAGAATTCTGATCAATGATGTTTTGCCAGCTCCATTTGGTCCCAATAGTCCGAAAACAGCTCCTTTAGGAATCGAAAAAGAAATATCATCTAAGGCAATATAATCACCATAGAATTTACTCACATTATTTATTTGCAACAATTTTTTGTAATTTAAAGATTGGAGTCCAAATATATCAAAAATTAAACCCTCTTGTTATTTAACAGATAATTTTGTTTTCTATCAAATTAAATTCATATATTTACTGTGCATGCATAATATAATTTAATTCATCTTTGTAAATGCCAACAAAAATTAAATCCATAGATCATCATTTAAGAGCCACTTGGCAAGCTGTTGCCAAGATGTATAATGAAGAAGCTGCCACCTATGGAAGCACTATGGCTACGGGATTTCTATTACTTAATATAGATTTTGAAAAAGGAACCCCTTCTACTGCACTTGGACCAAAAATGGGAATGGAACCCACGAGTTTATCTCGACTTATAAAAAAAATGGAAGAAAAAGGATTGATATACCGAGAAAAAAATCCGAATGACGGAAGAGGTGTATTGATAAAACTTACGGATTTTGGAATTGAAAAAAGAGAAACATCTAAGCAAAGTGTTCTTCAATTCAATGACATGGTCAAGGATAATGTAGCGGACTCCAAACTTCAACACTTTTTTGAGGTTACGGAAACCATTCAAGAATTAGTTTCAAAAAAATTAATATTCAATACTAAACAATAAGCAAGTAAATTCAACCAAATGAAAAAGCACATTAAAAAGATTGCCGTTATTGGCTCAGGGATCATGGGATCAGGAATCGCATGTCACTTTGCTAATATAGGAGTGGAAGTACTTTTATTAGACATTGTTCCAAAAAAATTGAACGAAAAAGAAAAGTCGCAAGGGCTTACTCTTGAATCCAAAGTTGTAAGAAATAGAATTGTGAATAACAGCCTTACTGGTTCCTTAAAATCAAAGCCCTCTCCTATTTATAAGAAAGAATTTGCATCTAGAATAGAAACGGGAAATTTAGAGGACGATATTGCTAAAATTGCTTCGGTAGATTGGATTATTGAAGTAGTTGTAGAACGCTTAGATATAAAGCAAAAGGTATTTGAATTAATTGAAAAACACAGGACACCTGGTACTATTATAAGTTCAAACACTTCTGGGATTCCCATCAATTTCATGAATGAAGGACGTAGCGAAGATTTTCAAAATCATTTTGCAGTCACTCATTTCTTCAATCCTCCTAGATACTTAAAACTGTTTGAAGTTGTGCCAGGACCTTCCTGTAAACCAGAAATTGTTGATTTCCTCATGGCATATGGAGAGAAATTTTTAGGAAAAACTTCAGTTCTAGCCAAAGACACTCCAGCCTTTATCGGAAATCGCATTGGTATTTTTGGAATTATGAGTCTTTTTCATATCGTTAAAGAACTTGGACTTACTGTGGAAGAAGTAGATAAGTTAACCGGACCTGTTATTGGTCGTCCTAAATCTGCAACTTTTAGAACTGTAGATGTGGTTGGTTTAGATACTCTTGTTCATGTATCAGAAGGACTGCATAAAAACTGTCCGAATGACGAAGCACATGACCTATTTGAATTACCTTCTTTTGTGAGTAAGCTAATGGAAAACAAATGGCTTGGTAACAAAAGTAAACAAGGATTTTACAAAAAAGTAGTTTCTGAAAAAGGCAAAAAAGAAATTCATGCATTAAACCTAGATACTTATAAATATTCACTTGTTAAAAAAATAAAATTCAGCACTTTAGAAAACACTAAAACTGTTTCTAATATAGTGGATAGATTTCCTATCTTAATAAAAGGAAAAGACAAGGCTGGAGATTTTTACAGAAAAACTTTTGCTGCGCTATTTGCTTACAGTGCCAATAGAATTCCTGAAATTTCAGATGAACTTTTTAGAATTGATGATGCCATGAAAGCTGGATTTGGTTGGGAACATGGACCTTTCCAAATATGGGATGCTATAGGTGTTGAAAAAGGGATAGAGTTGATAAAAAACGAAGGGCTTCAACTGAACTCCTGGGTTGAAGAAATGTTAGCTTCGGGTCAAGGTTCATTTTATTCTGTTGCTGAAGGAATTGAAAATTACTATGACATACCTTCCAAACGAAACAAGAAAAAGCCTGGACAAGATTCTTTTATTATCTTAAATAACATCAGAGAAAACAGTACCATTTGGTCGAACAAAGAAGCATCCATACAACATTTAGGGGATGGAATTCTAAATGTAGAATTTCAGTCTAAAATGAACACAATTGGCGGTGGTGTTTTACAAGCGATCAATAAAGGAATTGACCTTGCAGAGCAAGAATATGAAGCCGTAATATTAGGAAATCAAGCTGCTAATTTTTCTGTTGGAGCCAATCTGGCTATGGCGTTTTTATTAGCCATTGAACAGGAATACGACGAATTGAATATGGCTACAAAATTATTTCAAGATACGGTTATGAGACTCCGTTACTCCTCTGTTCCTACTTTGTTGACTCCAAGAGGAATGACCTTTGGAGGTGCCTGTGAAATGAGTATGCATGTGGATAAAGTTGTGGCCGCTGCTGAAACTTATACCGGGCTAGTAGAATTCGGTGTAGGGATTATTCCTGCCGGGGCCGGAACAAAAGAAATGACCTTAAGGGCTTCAGAAGAGTTCTTAAAAGATGATGTAAAACTTAATCGCTTAAGGGATAGTTTTATCAATATTGCCATGGCTAAAGTTGCTACTTCTGCTCATGAGGCTTTTGACCTTGGTTTTTATCAAAAAGGAAAAGACATGGTGGTTGTCAATGAACATAGACAAATTGCAACTGCGAAAAGATATGCCTTGCAAATGCTAGAGGATGGGTACACACAACCGACTCCGAAAAAAGTAAAAGTTTTAGGACAGCAAGTTTTAGGAATGTTTAGAGTTGGAACTGATAGTTTGGAGAAAGGTCATTATGCTTCAGAGCACGATAAAAAAATTGCCAACAAACTTGGATATATTATGGCGGGTGGAGATTTATCTGAGCCAAGTTATGTAAGCGAACAGTATTTATTAGATTTAGAAAGAGAAGCCATCTTATCTTTATTAGGAGAAAGGAAAACCTTGGAGAGAATCCAACATACCCTAAAGACAGGAAAACCTTTAAGAAACTAATTCACGCAACTTTCTAACCAATAAAAAAACAGAAGACATGAAAACAGCATATATAGTACAAGGATATAGAACAGCCGTGGGTAAAGCACCTAAAGGACTTTTTCGTTTTAAAAGACCTGATGAATTGGCTGCAGAAACTATTGAGCATTTATTAAAAAACATTCCAGAACTTGACAAGTCTAGAATTGATGATGTCATTGTAGGAAACGCAATGCCGGAGGCTGAACAGGGGCTTAATATGGGACGTTTGATTTCCTTAATGGGATTAAAAATTGACACCGTTGCTGGTATGACGGTAAATAGATATTGTGCATCTGGTTTAGAAACGATTAGTATTGCGGCAGCCAAAATACAATCGGGAATGGCTGACTGTATTATTGCCGGTGGAGTAGAAAGTATGAGTTATATTCCTATGGGAGGGTATCGTCCCGTTCCAAATTACAAAGCTGCTGCCGAAGGGCATGAAGACTATTATTGGGGAATGGGATTGACAGCAGAAGCTGTTGCGAACCAGTTTAAAGTCTCTAGAGAAGACCAAGATGAATTCGCTTTCAAATCACATCAAAAGGCCTTGCATGCCTTGGATCATCATATTTTTGATGACGACATTGTTCCGATAAACATTGAAGAAATATTTATTGATGACTCTGGTAAAAAACAAACCAAAAGCTATGAGGTCAAAACCGATGAAGGTCCAAGAAGAGGTACTTCCAAAGAAGCCTTGGCTAAATTAAGACCCGTTTTTGCTGCAGATGGAAGTGTGACCGCAGGAAACTCTTCACAAATGAGTGATGGTGCCGCTTTTGTCATGGTTATGAGTGAGGAAATGGTAAAGGAATTGAACTTAGAACCCATCGCAAGGATGGTTTCTTTTGCAGTTGCTGGAGTTCCACCAAAAATTATGGGAATAGGACCTGTTAAAGCAATTCCTAAAGCTTTAGATAGAGCTGGATTGACATTAAACGATATAGACCTTATAGAGTTGAACGAAGCATTTGCTTCTCAATCTTTGGCTGTGATTAGAGAACTAGGTCTAAATCAAGATATTGTAAACGTTAATGGTGGTGCAATATCATTAGGGCATCCACTGGGTTGTACCGGCGCAAAATTATCTGTACAACTTTTTAATGAGATGCGTAGAAGAAAAAACAAATATGGAATGGTTACAATGTGCGTTGGTACTGGACAAGGAGCAGCAGGAGTGTACGAATTCTTAAAATAAACCAAATTACAAACTAAACAATACAAAATCATGGGTACTATAAAAGGAGGAGAGTTTTTATTAAAGACAACAAAAGCAACTGATGTATTTATCACCGAAGATTTTACTGAGGAGCAACAAATGATGAAAGAGTCTGTAAAAGAATTTATCGACAAAGAAGTTTGGCCTCATAAGGAAAGATTTGAAAAATCAGATTATGCTTTTACGGAAGAAATTATGACCAAAGCTGCGGAAATGGGACTTTTGAGCATCTCTGTTCCTGAACAATATGGTGGAATGGGAATGGATTTTGTTTCTACAATGTTAGTATGTGATTATATTTCTGGCTCTAGTGGTTCCTTAGCTACTGCTTATGGTGCTCATACAGGAATCGGAACAATGCCAATCCTCTTATACGGAACTGAAGAACAGAAACAAAAATATGTACCAAAATTAGCTAGTGGTGAATGGTTTGGATCTTACTGTTTGACCGAACCTGGAGCTGGTAGTGATGCCAACTCGGGGAAAACAAAGGCCGTTTTATCTGAAGATGGAAAACACTATTTAATAAGTGGTCAGAAAATATGGATTTCCAATGCTGGCTTCTGCAGTTTAATGATTGTTTTTGCCCGTATTGAAGATGATAAAAACATCACCGCTTTTATTGTGGAATATGACCCAGAAAATTCAAATGGAATAACCTTGGGTGAAGAAGAACATAAATTAGGAATCAAAGCCTCTTCTACACGTCAAGTTTTTTACAACGATACAAAGGTACCTATCGAAAATATGCTTTCTGAAAGAGGAAAGGGGTTTAAGATAGCGCTAAACTCTTTAAATGTAGGAAGGATAAAATTAGCCGCAGCTTGTCTAGATGCTTGCAGAAGAGTAGTCACTGAAGCTGTAAAATACGCTAACGAAAGACAGCAATTTAAAACTCCTATCTCAAGTTTCGGTGCTATTCAATATAAACTAGCGGAAATGGCGACAAAAACTTTTGTAACAGAATCAGGAAGTTATAGAGCTGCGAAAGACATTCAAAATAAAATAGATGAGTATATCGCAGCCGGTAGTTCACATCAAGAGGCTGAACTTAAAGGTGTAGAGGAATATGCTATTGAATGTGCCTTGCTAAAAGTGTATGCTTCCGAGGCTACTCAATATGTAACAGATGAAGGAATACAAGTTTTTGGTGGAATGGGATTCTCACAAGACACTCCAATGGAATCAGCATGGCGAGATGCACGTATTGGAAGAATCTATGAAGGTACCAATGAAATAAATCGTTTATTAAGTGTCGGAATGTTGTTAAAAAAGGCCTTTAAAGGTGAATTGGATTTGATTACTCCGGCAATGGCTGTTGCCAACGACTTAATGGAAATCCCTTCTTTTGATACTCCTGATTATTCTAAATTATTTTCTGAAGAAAAAGAAATCATTGAGAAGTTAAAAAAGACATTTATGATGATTGCTGGTAAAGCCGTAGAAACTTTTGGAATGGAATTAGAATCTCAACAACAAATAATTTCATCTGCATCAGATATTATGATAGAAATATATATGGCAGAATCTACGCTGTTAAAAGTGGAAAAACTGGTATCAAAAACTAGAGAATCAGCTTGTGAACCGCAAATAGCTATGGCACAATTGAACCTTTATAATGCGGTAGAAATCATAAACAACAAAGGAAAAGAAGCCATCATTTCTTTTACTACTGGTGACGAGCAAAAAATGCTTTTGATGGGATTAAAGCGATTCACCAAATATGCAAACTATCCAAATATTGTTGCTTTAAGAAAAACAATTGCAGCAAAAATTATAGAAGAAAACCAGTACTCTTTTTAGTTCTAAAATAGTTGCTTAGAGAAGAATTATTTATCTTTGCACCAAATATTTTTTATATGAAATTAGCAATAATAACATTTATTTTACTTGCCCTTGCTTTTGCAGGAATTGCAATTAAAATATGGGCTAAAAAAGACGGAAAATTTGCTGGAACTTGCGCAAGTCAGAACTCCAATTTTAATGAAAAAGGAGAGCCTTGTGGTTTTTGTGGTAAAATGCCTGAAGATTGTGAAAACAAATAAATATGCTTGATTATTTATGGATCGCATTTGACGTGATCATTTTTTTACAGTGTTTATATTACCTCATTTTTTTAACTCCTCTTTTGGGAGCTAAGGAAAACAACAACAGAAATAGAAACCCTATTTCTGTTGTTGTTTGTGCAAAAAATGAAGCACAAAATTTAAAAAAAAACATTCCTCAGCTTTTACAACAAAAATACTCCGCTCCATTAGAAATAGTCCTGATCAACGATCGTTCAACTGATGAAACCAGAGAAATTATTTCTCAATTTGCACGAGACAATAGCAACATAAAAATTGTAAATATTAAAGAGTGTGAAAATTTTTGGGGCAATAAAAAATATGCTTTGACCCTAGGTATTAAAGCAGCTCAATACGAACATTTATTATTTACGGATGCAGACTGTTATCCCACTAGCGTGAATTGGATAGAACAAATGGCCTCTTGTTTTTCCCAAAAAAAATCAATCGTTCTAGGCTATGGAGGGTATGAAAAAATTAAAAACTCTTTTCTAAATAAACTAATCCGTTACGAAACAGTATTAACGGCTCTTCAGTACTTTTCATATGCCAAAGTAGGTATTCCATATATGGGTGTTGGTAGAAATTTAGCATATACGAAAAGTGAATTTTTCAAAGTCAATGGTTTTATTAAGCATATCAAAATAAAATCAGGAGACGATGATTTATTTATCAACGAAATTGCGGATAGCTCAAATACCTCAATAAATCTTTCCTTTGATAGTACCACTACTTCCATTCCTAAGAATACTTTCAAAGACTGGATCCATCAAAAAAGAAGACATATTTCAACGGCTTCACATTACAAGACACATCATAAAATTTTATTAGCCACGTTTTACCTTACACAAATAGTTACCATTATCGGCCCTTTTGTTTTGTTGTTTTTTACTGCGGATGTAAAGTTTATTTTGATACCTCTTTTCATTCGATATGCCATTTTATTTTTATCCTTCGGATTATTCTCAAAAAAACTGAAAGAAATGGATCTAATTCTATGGATTCCTTTTTTAGAAATATCTCTAATTTTTATTCAATTATATTTATATTTAATAAACCGAATTTCTATTCCCACAAATTGGAAATGATACAAAATATATGGAAAAAGATATTTTAGCTCATATAAAAAATGCCAAACTTGGTGAGCAGTCTGCATACAAGGCACTTTTAAATCATTATTGGAATGATATTTATAGATTTCAAATGGCTAAAACAAATAATGAAAACGAAGCAGAGGATATCACCATTCAAACATTTTCCAAAGCATTTGATAAAATAGATTTATTTGACGAAAAATATAATTTTAAATCTTGGATCTTAACAATATCCAGAAATATACAAATTGACGAGTTCAGGAAAGCCAAAACTCCTACTATTTCTTTAAATAATGATTTAAAGAATACATATGATATCACTGACGAAACCCCATCACCAGAAGATCAATTGATCATTGAACAAAACTTAGCCGAACTATTACGGTTTATCAAAAAACTTAAACCTCATTATCAACAAATTATAAACTTACGGTACTTTCAAGAATTATCCTACAAGGAAATCGCGAAGGAACTCGATGAGCCATTAAATAATGTTAAAGTCAAATTATTAAGAGCAAAAAAACTTCTTTCTGAAATAATAGCACAGAGGTAAATACCAATTCTTTAGCAGGATCCATTTTAAAATCACTTTTTTTTGAGGAAAACTATGATATGTCGAATAAAATTGCGTATATTTATACTATACAAATGTTAAGTATTTATGTATCCCCTCGTAATTTGAGTCTTAATAATAGTATTTCGTAAGGAAATATAATAATTTTGTAATAGGAAAAAGAGTTCATACTAAATTGCATAAGTTTTGTTTAAATTAAATAACTTGAAAAATTATACCCCAATCATATTATTTATAAGTGTATTGCTTATAAATACAGGAGAGCTCTTTGCTCAAAGATTTCCACCTCCTCCTCCAGGTTTACCAATTGATGGAGGCCTATTATTCTTAGCTGCATCTGCTTTGGTATATGGAGTTAGAAACATCAAGAAAAACTAAATAACACTATTTCACTATAAGACATAAAAAAACTCCTTAATAACTTAAGGAGTTTTTTTTATACATATAACTATATTTTACTTCGCTACATTCACAGCTCTCGTTTCTCTAATCACTGTGACCTTTACCTGACCAGGATAGGTCATATCGTTTTGAATTTTTTGTGAAATTCCGAAAGATAACTCTGCAGCTTTCTCATCGTTCACTTTAGCACTTTCTACAAGAACACGTAACTCTCTACCCGCTTGAATAGCATAGGCTTTTTGTACTCCTGAAAATCCGAAAGCAAGATCTTCTAAATCTTTTAATCTTTGAATATAAGAATCCAGCACTTGTCTTCTTGCACCTGGCCTAGCTCCAGAAATAGCATCACATACCTGAACAATTGGTGCGTATAATGTTTTCATTTCGATTTCATCATGGTGAGCTCCAATAGCATTACAAACATCCGGTTTTTCACCGTATTTTTCAGCCCATTGCATTCCTAACAAAGCATGTGGCAATTCTGTTTCCGTATCTGGCACTTTTCCAATATCATGCAGCAAACCAGCTCGCTTTGCAATTTTTGGATTTAAACCTAATTCTGTTGCCATCAAAGCACACAAATTAGCCACTTCTCTTGAGTGTTGTAATAGGTTCTGTCCATAAGAAGAACGGAACTTCATTCTACCTATAGTCTTAATCAACTCTGGGTGTAAACCGTGAATCCCCAAGTCTATCACCGTTCTCTTTCCAACTTCAACAATTTCCTGGTTAATTTGTTTTTCAGTCTTCTTCACCACCTCTTCAATTCTTGCTGGATGAATTCTTCCATCAGTAACCAAATTGTGCAATGACAATCTTGCTACCTCTCTTCTTACAGGATCAAAGCATGATAATATAATTGCCTCCGGAGTATCATCTACTATAATCTCAACACCTGTAGCAGCCTCAATGGCTCTAATATTTCTTCCTTCTCTACCAATAATTCTACCTTTAACATCATCTGATTCTAGGTTAAAAACGGATACACAGTTTTCAATAGACTGCTCTACACCCACTCTTTGGATCGTATTCAAAATAATTTTCCTAGCATCCTGCTCTGCAGTAAGTTTCGCTTCTTCCAATATATCTTGAACATAAGACATTGCATCAGACTTTGCCTCATCTTTTAACGACTTGATAAGTTCCGCCTTCGCATCTTCGGCAGATAAACCAGACATAACCTCTAACTGCTCAACTTGTCTTTTGTGAATTTTCTCAACTTCTACTTGCTTTTTATCTAAAAAATCAAGTTTGTAATCATAATCCTTCTGTTTTGCATCTAATTCTTTATTAGATCTTCTGTTTTTATCTATTTCAGAAGCTAACTGAGACTCTTTGTCTCTAATTCTTTTCTCTACATCAACTACTTTTTTCTCTCTTGCCTGAACTACTTTTTCATGTTCCGCTTTCAATTCAATAAATCGTTCTTTTGCTTGAAGAATTTTATCTTTCTTAATAGCTTCAGCTTCTTTATGCGCTGATTTAACCCTGTTTGAAGCAGTTCTTTTAGCTGATTTTATGATCGATGATCCTTTACGCTTTTGTAAAATATTACTTATCAAAAGCCCAATTACCAGACCAACACCAGCTCCAATCGCTGCTACTACTATTGTTGTTGTTTCCATTTAGTTTAATTATATATATAAAAAACCTACATCAGTTGGTTTATATAAACTCCCAAATAACAAGTTTAGGACTAACTAGAGGCTCAAGTATTCGATCGAATCGACACGCTTTTACAACTAAGACTCATCCTTTTTAATGGAATTGCGTTGAGTTTATCAAACATTAACTAATGTAGGTAGTATTCACTTATTTTAGAGATTATTTCAAATTTGCATCCAATATAGCATGCATTTTCTCAATTTTCTCTATAGCTTTTTGTTCATTTTCTTGATTTAGAATATTCGTAATCTCAAGCTGGGAAGCAAACTGCAAGGCACACATGGCCAATACGTCCTGCTTATCACTAACGGCATAATTTTCTTCAAACTTTAAAACCAAATTATTAATTTTTTCTGCCGCTTTTCTGGTTCCCTCCTCCTCTTTTGCACTATTTACATGCAAAGGATAAGTTCTACCTCCAATCACAACATTGATTTTAATTTTTTCCGCCATTTTAATGAACTCATTGATTCAACTTAACAATACACTTGTCAATTTCACGAATCAAAGTATTTATTTTGTTTTTTGTTTCTTTGCTATCGGTTCTACTACCTTCAATAGTTTTTGCAATTTTTAGCAACCTATACTTTTCTTGTTCCTCATTATACTTTTCTTCTAATTGAGAAACTAGATTTTGCAATTTGTTAATATTGGAAATAAGAATATCATTTTCCTCTTTTAAAAAAGTATATCTTTCTACTAACGTAGTTAACTTACTTTCCAATAAATCAACAGATTCCAATTTTATACTCATAAGTGCGTATTACGAAAACTATCTCTACAAAGTTAACATTCCAAAGTTAAAACGCAACAATTTCTAAGTATTTTCATCCTTAATTTTAGATTCCCCACATAAAAGACTCAATAACAAGAGTTAAAACCTAATGTCAAGACCTTTTATTCTAAATTTATTTTTCGTTTTTTTATAATAATTCATTCTCTTATTCTCTAGTAAAAAAGTATTTTAGCTATAAAAAAACAGAGCATTGAAAAACAAATATTTTTTTACACTAATTTTAATTATAAGCATCACTAAATTAAACGCACAAACGGAATACCCGCAAGATTATTTTAGAAACCCTCTGGAAATCCCTATAATCTTGGCCGGGACCTTTGGAGAGTTAAGGACTGCTCATTTTCATTTTGGAATAGATTTAAAAACACAACAAAAAGAAGGTTTGAATGTTCATACTGCAGCTGAGGGTTATGTTTCTAGAATAAAAGTTTCCAATTGGGGTTATGGAAAAGCTCTCTATATCACCCATCCTAATGGATATACCACTGTTTATGCTCATCTTAAAAAATTCAATGAAAATATAGAAGCTTACATACGTAAAAACCAATACAGACTAGAAAAGGAAGAAATTCAATTGTTCCCTAAAAAAGACGTTCTTCCTATCCAAACAAATGAAATAATTGCATATTCTGGAAGTACAGGTGGTTTTATTGCACCTCACCTTCACTTTGAAATTAGAAATACAAAAACTGAAAAAATAATCAATCCGATGCACTTCGGATTGACCCCAAAAGACACTAAAAAACCTATAATCAATCATTTAAGAGCATATGCTTTTAACGATTCTTCTTCTGTAAACAAAAGTAATATAGCACTCCCTATCAACTTCAAGCACATGGCGAATGGAACCTATATTGCTAGTGAAGTTAAGGCTTATGGTAAAATTGGTTTTTCCTTAAACACCTATGACCAACAAGATGGAGCCCTTAATGAAAATGGTATCTACAAACTTGAAATGCTTGTGAATGGTAAAAAACAATTTGAACATAAGGTAGAAACTTTTTCTTTTGATGAATCTAAATATATCAATCTACTAATTGATTATCCGTACTATGGAGAGCACAAAAGAAAATACCAAAAAACATATATTCATCGCGAAAACAAACTAAGTACCTACGACAGAAAACTTGGAAGAGGAGAAATATCAATTGAGGATGGAAAAACTTATCAAATTCAAATACGTATTTCTGATTTTGCAGGAAATATAAGTGAATTGACCGTTCCTGTTCGAGGAGTTAAAAAAACTCCTGTTATAATAGATGAGAAAAAACAAACGAATTATTACATCAAAAAAAACCAGGAAAATTCATTTAAAATAAATAAGGTAAAAATTAAATTTCCTAAAAACGTTTTCTACAATAATCTGTATTTGGATATTACAGAAAAGGATTCTATAATTTCCATTCATAAACCTATTGTTCCCTTACATAAAAGCTATACAATTACATTTGATGTCAGTGATTATTCTAAAGAACAAAAAGATAAAATGTATATTGCCAGTGTGGTAAAAAACAAATATTACAACTATTGCAGTACTACAAAAAACGACAGCGTATTTAGTACAAATACAAGATCCTTAGGAGCTTTCAAACTACATTCTGACAAGAATCCTCCGATTATTGAAAAATGTAGTTTCTATGAAAACCAAAATTTATCAAATTATCATTCTTTTAGTATAAAGGTAACTGATAAAGAATCGGGTCTTAAAAAATACAGAGGTGAAATTGACGGTAAATGGATTCGCATGGAGTTGAATGTTAAGACAAATAAACTTACTTTTGACTTTGATGATATTGAACTAGTAAAGGGAAACCATACATTTAGTTTAATCGCTATGGATAACATTGGAAATACTCGTACATTTACGTCCACATTTCAAACAAAATAACCTAGACAATTTAGTTGAATAAAAAACTTACATATTTACTTTTATTTCTATTATTTAATATGTCCATATTTGCCCAAAAGGCTGTTGTTAAGGGATATATTAGAGACACCAAAAGAAATCCAATTGAAGGAGTAAATATTACTTTCGCCAACGCTGCTGGAGGAGCGACTTCAAATAGTAAAGGAGAGTATTTTATATCAATACCTGCGAAAACTGAAATCATATTAGAATTCAGTCATGTTAGTTACAATACCTTTTACAAAAGAGTTAAGATCCCTAAAAACAAAACCTATCGTTTCTCTCCTATTCTTACTTTAAAAACAGAAGAAATAAACGAAGTAACTATTCAAGATAAAAGAAAAGCCGTTCAAGGATTTACTACCGTTAAAAAGGAAAAAGTAAAAAAACTTCCAGGCGCTAATCCAGGAGTTGAAAATCTATTGATGACTTTTGCAGGAGTGAGTAACAATAATGAATTGAGTACACAGTACAATGTTCGAGGAGGAAACTTTGATGAAAACTTAGTATATGTTAATGGAATTGAAATTTACAGACCCTTTTTAGTTAGGTCTGGCCAACAAGAAGGTCTTAGTTTTGTAAATACGGAAATGATCCAAAACATCAATTTCTCCGCAGGTGGGTTTCAAGCTAAATACGGAGATCGATTGTCTTCTGTATTAGATATCACCTATAGAAAACCTACAGAAACAGCAACTACTATTGAACTAGATATGATGGGCGGGAGTGCCACTTTTGAAGGGAGATTTGCAGAGGACAAACTTTCAACCATAACAAGTGTTCGTTATAGAGATAATTCGTTGTTGGTAAATACGAAGGACACTGAGACGAATTACAAACCCCAATTTGCCGATGTACAGACTTTTCTCTTTTATGAACTTTCAAAAAAATGGACAGTTGATTTTCTAGGAAATATCTCAGTCAATAAATACAACTACCAACCGCTTACTAGAAGAACAACTTTTGGTACTATTACTAATCCTTTAGAATTAGTCGTTGCGTATCAAGGAAATGAAAACGACACCTTTAGAACTTACTTCGGTGCTTTAAATGCAACGTATCGACATGCTGATGATCTTAAACTAACCGTTACTTCTTCTATTTATAATACGCAAGAGGAAGAGTATTTTGATATTCTAGGAGCTTATAGATTGAACAAGACTAATAATGATATAGATTCCCCTAATTTTGGAGATACCGAATACAGTGAAGGAATCGGTGTTCAATTAAACCACTCTAGAAATGAATTAGACGCCTTAATTCAAAACATACAGTTGAAACTTTCTACTCGTGAAGACGAAAACTATTATGAATTGGGGATGAAATTGCAAAAAGAAAATATTCGAGAAAGCATCAATGAATGGGAAGTTATTGACTCTACAGGTTTTTCAATAAGACCACTGGAAAATCAAGTACCCAACAATCAACCCGCTGAACCTTACACGGGTCCTATAGAACCTTACAGGTCTATTAGAGCATTAAATGATGTTACCATCAATAGACTATTTGCCTATGCACAATGGAGTAAACAATCAGAATGGAAAGACCATCAAGTATGGTATAATTTCGGAGTTCGTTCCCAATTCTGGAATGTGACTTCGGACAATTTTACTTCAGAAACACAATACACCATAAGTCCTAGAGGTCAATTTTCTATCAAACCTAACTGGGAGAAAGATATGTTGTTTAGGATTTCCGGAGGATGGTATCACCAACCCCCTATGTACAAAGAGCTTAAGAATTACGAAGGTCAAATTGTAAAAAATGTAAAAGCGCAAGAATCTATCCATTTTGTGATTGGGAACGAATATAGTTTCCTAATGTGGAATAGACCTTTTAAATTCACAACAGAAGCGTATTCTAAAAAGCTGAGTGATGTAAACGCTTATTCTGTTGACAATGTTAGAATTAGATATAGAGCTGACAACGTAACTACAGCAAATGCGATTGGAATTGACTTTAGATTGAATGGTGAATTTGTTCCTGGAAATGAAAGCTGGATCAGCATGAGGCTGCTAAGCACCAAAGAAAATATTGATGGAAGAGGTGAAATCGCAAGACCTACAGATCAAAGATTCAAACTAGGAATATTGTTTCAAGATTATGTACCTAGTGTTCCTGATTTAAAAGTGTATTTGAATATGGTTTACAATTCTGGGCTTCCGGGCGGATCTCCTTCTTACAGTGATCCATATGAATACCAATCTAGATTGCCCTCTTATAAAAGAGCTGATGTAGGATTTTCGTATATAATTGTAGATCAAAAGAAAACCTATAAAACAGGATTTTTAAGCAGTTTTCAAGATCTAAATGTTGGAATTGAAATCTTTAATATTTTTGATATACAAAACTCAAACACCAATACCTGGGTAAGAGATGCTTATACGAAACAAGCCTATGGTGTACCAAATTACATGACCAGCAGAGTTATCAATGCTCGACTGGCCATGAAATTCTAAATTTATTCTGAAAGGATTTGATCTGCGTGAGCTTTTGTTTTAACTTTTAAGATGATATCTTCTATCACTCCTTTTCCATCAATTACAAATGTTGTTCGGTGGATTCCATCATATTCACGACCCATAAATTTTTTAGGTCCCCAAACCCCAAAGGCTTCAATAACTTTTTTATCCTCATCAGCCAACAAAGGAAATGGTAGCTCATGCTTATTTATCCAATTTTGTTGCCTTTTAGCAGAATCTGCGCTTACTCCCAAAACATCATAACCTTTGGCTAAAAAAGATTGGTAATTATCTCTTAAATCACAAGCCTCTGCAGTACATCCAGGTGTACTTGCTTTTGGATAAAAAAACAACACCAATTTTTTCCCTTCGTAATCTGTTAATTTTATTGTATTTCCCGCATTATCTAAAGCTTCAAACATAGGAGCTTTATCTCCAATTTTTAATGTTGTCATAATCTTATTTTTCTAAATTTACAAGTATCGAAGTTATAAAGTAATCGTCACAAATAAAAACTAAAACCAGTAAACTTACCATAAATTCTCTTGCATCAAAACAAACATCATCCAAGTTTGTTTTGTATTTTTATCGCACAATTAATACAACATGACTAAGCAAGAAAAGGTTCAATTTGTAATTAACAAACTAGAAGAATTATATCCTGAAATCCCAATTCCTTTAGATCACAAAGATCCTTATACTTTGTTAGTAGCTGTTTTACTTTCTGCACAATGCACGGATGTTCGTGTCAACAAAATCACACCACTCCTTTTTGCGAAAGCCGACAACCCGTATGATATGGTTAAAATGAGTGTTGAGGAAATAAAGGAAATTATTAGACCTTGCGGCTTATCACCAATGAAATCAAAAGGAATTTATGGATTATCAAAAATCCTAATAGAGAAACATAACGGGGAAGTACCTGCTAACTTTAAAGATTTAGAAGAATTACCAGCAGTCGGACATAAAACGGCAAGCGTTGTATTAAGTCAGGCTTTTAACATACCGGCCTTTGCGGTAGACACACATATTCATCGTTTGATGTTTCGATGGAATCTAAGTAATGGTAAAAATGTGGTACAAACCGAAAAGGATGCTAAAAGATTATTTCCTAAAGAAATTTGGAACGATCTGCATCTACAAATAATTTGGTACGGAAGAGACTACTCTCCTGCCCGTGGTTGGAACTTAGAGAATGATATTATTACCAAAACAATTGGAAGAAAAACCGTTTTAGACGAGTACTACAAACAAAAAAAATCTTAATTTAAATCCACTAACCAATCTTCTAATCGATCGGTCCAGGTTTGCAATCTTCCTCTATTAATTGCCATTCCAAAACCGTGCCCTCCATAAGGATAAATATGCATTTCAGTTTTAATATTATGATCATTCAAACTTTTATATAGCTGCAAACTATTTTCCACTGGTACAGCTTTGTCATCTGAAGCGTGAACAATAAATGTTGGAGATGTATTCACCGATACCTGTAGTTCATTAGAAAATTGGTTTATTAATTTATTTTTAGGCTTTGGACCCAACAAAGAATTTCTAGATCCTGCATGCGTAAAATCCTCTTTCATGGTAACCACAGGGTATAATAAAATCAGGTCTCGCAGAAACTAAATCTAAATCCGACTCTTTAAAATTATTTGGCTTGTCAAATTGGATTCCTAGCGTTGACGCCAAATGTCCACCCGCTGAAAACCCCATAATTCCTATTTGATTTTTTTCAACTCCAAACTCCTCAGCATTCGCACGAACGTATCTTAATGCTCTTTGTGCATCTTGCAAGGGAGCCTCATGAGAAGTTTTTACGGAAGCAGAGTCAGGCATTCTATATTTTAAAACAAACGCCGTTACTCAAATCGAATTAAACCATTTGGCAACATCCGTACCTTCCCAATCATAAGCGACACAATGATAACCACCTCCTGGGCAAATGATAACCGATTTACCATTTTTGTTGGGTTTCGCTGGTTCAAAAACCTCAAGTATAGGAACTTGAATTTGGGCTATCTTAAAAATTCCAGATTTTGCCTTTGGGTATACCTCTTTTTCATTCGATTTTTGTGAATTAGGAATGACATCTCCCCAAATTGAAATTAAATTTTCTTGACTAGATATAAAACCAAATTGTACCATGCACACAATAATTAATAAACTCTTTTTATTAAACTGAATCATTTTTCTATTTTTTCCAATTTCTTTTTACTTTTCCTTTTAGCTTGTAGCCAAATGCTAGCTTAGCATTTAAATAACCAAAAATAACATCATCCCCAATATTATAATCCGTTGTGTAATACCCATTTGAAATTGCCAAGTTGATATAATACTGTTCTGCGTTATAACCTAAAATCGTGGACAAGCCCAATTGATGAATTACATGTTGTTTTGGTTGATAACCTGCGTCATCAGTCGTCACATACTTACTCATCAATCCAATTCCTGGAGCTGCATTTAAGGATAAAAAAAAGTTATGTGGCAACACGATCAAAGATGAAAAACCCATCATTACTCCAACTCCAGTTCCTTGGAATTTCTTAACGGGCTCCGTTAAAATAGAACCATCCGTAGGAATCGGAATAATTGATTCGTCAGCACTCTGAGTATTATGCAGTATAAAACCTCCTAAGCCTAAGGAGAAAGTAGTTTTATCTGCTGTAACCAAACCTGTTTTCATTGAGGCAATGGAATAATCAGCCTCATGAAACATGTACATATATCTGATGGCTGTAGACAAAGACCGTATATCCTCCCTAAACAAAGTTTCTCCTGTTGCAGCATTCCTTACTTCAAAGCCCTTATAACGTTGAAAATAAAAATCGACTAAATGATTTTTTTTAAAAAACGACCATAAAATGTCATATCGCTCAGTAGGGTTCTCTTCAGAAGCTTTTAAATTAAAAGAAATATCTAAAATCACCTTTTTTGTCCCGACACCAAAACCGATACCATAAGGATTATTCGGTCTATAGGTATATCTATTATCCTTAGGTCGAATTATAAATTGCTGTTGTTTAAAACTGCTCAAAGCTCGAATCGACCAATTATTCAAATCCCTATCTATCAACAGAGTATCTATAAATTTGGTCGTTTTAGAAAGATCTATGAACTTCGAATCCTCTTGACTTGCAATTGTATTGCACCCAAGCAGCATAAGACCGAATATGAAGATCATTTTTCTCATACTCGAAAGTAGTTATTTTTTTTATTTTATCCTGTTTCTTTTCAAGGATTATAAGCTAAGAATCTGGGTATATCTTTTCCTTTCTCTTCAGGAATGATTGCAGCCAAAATGCCGATTTTTTAAGCGTTTTTTTTGCGTTTTAAAATCGTTATAAATCAATCCAAACCTAGGTTTGTATCCTTCTTCCCATTCAAAATTATCCACCAAAGTCCATAAAAACACACCTTTGACATTCTTTCCTTTTCTTATAGCCTTGAGTATTTTTGAAAATGTTTTTTTCATGTATTTGATGCGTTTTGGGTCTTTTACTTTTCCATCAATCAACTCATCGTCAAGACACACCCCTGCCTCTGTAATATAAATTGGTAGTGTCTAAAAAAGTGTGTCTGATCTCTCAATCAATTAGAAGTATTTTTCTGTTATATGTTGTTTAGTTTCCTGTCAAATTTAAAGCTATACATTGGATATTTAAAATAGGTATCTTCTTTATC